>Ga0315279_10005210_pt1 | contig 16996 bp, 16 predicted proteins | sample YL17G06_20_MG_FD_203694 | JGI IMG/M metagenome (GOLD analysis project Ga0315279, IMG submission 203694) | Sediment microbial communities from Yellowstone Lake, YNP, Wyoming, USA - YL17G06_20 | ecosystem: Environmental > Aquatic > Freshwater > Lake > Sediment | place: USA: Wyoming | collected...
TCTTTGTAGCAGCCGTGCCGCCCGTTTGAAGACAGGTTCCATCATCTTCTGCCAGGATTCGATCGACGCTTCCTCCTCGGGCAGATACTGTTGATAAAATTCATGGAGCGCTCCATTCGTTGGTCTTGGATTCAGATAGATGAATTGGCAGCGGCGGCATTTCACCATCTGGAAGGAACCCTCCCGGTGAATAGGAGCCCTTTTCGAAGATTCACACAGAGGACAGTTTACTTCTTCAACTTCCATCAACTGTTTCACCTTTATGAAGAATCCCCCTTTGACTCCCTCCAGAACTTGTCCCCTCCCCTGGGAGACTGTGTCGTTATGTCATTCTGAGGCATCAGCCGAAGAATCTCTGTTTTCTAACTTATAGATTCTGTGAGATTCTTCACGGAGTTTATCCTGAGCCAAAATTCGAGACCCTTCGTTTCACTCAGGGTGACAGGGGCGAAGGGTTCAGAATGACAAGCATGGCGTTTCCCTCATTACGACACAGTCTCCGGGAGGGGGAAAAATTTTACCGTTGGGATTTCACCGATTCGATCCACATCTCAACGGTTCGGGTATAAAGTTTCCAATCCCTCAATCTGGACTGTTCCAGGAAGGTTCGACATTCTTCCAGAGTATAGGAAGAGCGTACGGATTCCAAAAATCCCTTCCTTGCTTTTGGATGTCTTCCGAAAAAAGCCCTCCAGAGAAGATCAAAGATCCAAATGAAGATGGAAGAGGTGTCCCGGTGGAAGTCAACGATAACAAACCCTCCACCCCCTTTCAAGGCTCTGGCCACCTCGTTGAAGAAGTCGACGGGCCGCTCCAGATGATGGAGGGTGTTAATGCAAAGGAGAAGATCGATGGAATGATCTTCACAGGGGAGGGCATAAGCTGAACCCACTTCAAACGCTATCCTCCCATTAACCCCTTCCTCGATTGCATTCTTCTTGGCCAGCCCGATCATCACCGGAGAGAGGTCGATCCCTTTGAATTGGATCTCTGGAAGAGCTTTTGCTATGAAAATAGGAAAAATTCCCGGACCCGTTCCAATATCGAGGGCCCTCCCTTTCTTAACGCCCTTCGCCAGCACCCGTTTGAGAACCCTCTGACAGGGAATTCTCATATAACGCTTCGCCTTGATATTGAAATATTCTGCCAGTTCCTGATCTTCAATAATTTCGGATTCGGAAATACGAGCTTTCATCATCTCTCACCCCTCACCCTTCCCCTCTCCCCCAAGGGGAGAGGGCGGGGTGAGGGGGCCTTTTGCCAGAATTAGCGTTCCCTCGGCCACAGGTTCATCACCAATTCTCGCCTGGACTCTTACCATCGCCAAACTTGAAAAAATACGTAAGACCTCTGCCTCTAAAATCAACTGATCTCCAGGGATCACCTTTCCTTTCAGTCGAAACTCCTCAATCCTCGCCAGAAAAGGGATTTCTCCTCCTTCCGTTTCTTCCTGGGAATGGAATGCCAACCCCCCTGTTTGAGCTAATGCCTCGAGAATCAATATCCCCGGCATGACCGGGTCACCTGGGAAATGACCTGAGAAGTGAGGTTCATCTACACTCACATTCTTGAGGGCAATTGCTTTCTTGCCCGGCTCGATCTCGAGGATTCGATCGATCATCCGAAAAGGAAACCTGTGTGGCAGCCTTTGCAAGATTTCTTCCAGATCGATCATCGTCGCCCCAATCTCCAATGAAGGCAGAGTTAATTTCAAATGTCAAAATCTAAATGCCAAATCAATATCAAATGCTTAAATCCCAAATTGATTTTTTTGAAATTTGACCTTTGGATTTCATTTGAACTTTGAGCTTTGACATTTGACATTAAGCATATCATTTCATTCACAATTGCCTAAAAGAGAGAGATTATCTTAAACACGCCTTTGGCAATTCCCATGATGATGAAAATACCAATGAAGGAGCCGGTCATCATGAGAAGCGTTCCCTCATTCCTCCCTTTTTTCATAAAGAAACTTACAATGCTTGCCGAAAGGATTCCGAAACCCCTAATAGGAAGGGCAGAGAGAAGGATAAGGCCCACATCCCCCAGGGACATCATCTTCTTCAAAAGGGGTCTCTCCTTGATACTGGTCATGACCCGATCGGCCTTTCGGGTGAGCCATCGCACGGGAAAGAATTTCTTACTCGAATGTTCCAAAATGGCCCCATAGACCGGGATCTGTACGTAGTCATAAACCAGAGCCAGAGGAAAGTAGAGAACAACAGGCATCTGGTTGAAGATGGCGAAGAGAACAGAAAAGGAACGACCCAGTGAGAAATGAATGAGCGTGAAGAGGAGGATCAGGTTTCCCTGACTCGTGATGGGTTCCATTCTAGCCCCATGAAGATCGATGAAAAACAGTCTTCAGGTGAAATTCCTAAGTGGAGAACAGCCCGGATCTCCCGATCCATTTTCTGATTGACGATATAACGGAGGTCGCATTCCGGGTCCGGATTGGAAAAATGAATGGTCGGTGGAACCATGCCGTGTTCCATGGAGAGCACATTGGCCACCATTCTCATCCCACCCGAAGCAACCGCCTCCCCTATCATCGATTTGACAGAACTCACAGGAATCTGGGAATAGTGGGAAGGGAAAGCCTTTTTTACTCCCCTGGCCTCAAGGGCGTCTAATCCCTTCGATGAATTCCCGGCTCCGCTGATATAATCAATGGCCCAATTCTGCTTTCCCTGAAGTGCCATCTTGACGGAACGCTCGAGGTCCTCCGATCCATCCCCTTTAGACGATCTTCCAACCAGAGCGTAACCTAAAATGTAACCATAAACTTTCGCTTCTCTCCTCCGGGCATGTTCCTCTGTTTCGATCACCAATACCCCTGCTCCTTCTCCCAAAACCACCCCATTTCTCATCTTATCATAGGGACAGGACTTTTCTCCATGACCCTGATCTGTGGCTAGAAAACCCAAGTCAGAAAACCCGCGGAACAGAAATTCACTCAACTCATCCACTCCTCCTGTAAGGATGAGGTCAGCACTGCCCTTTCGGAGCTGATCACAGGCAAAGAGAAGGGCGGCTTCAGCCGTACAGAAGGACTGGACCAGAGTAGAATTGACCCCCTGAATTCCCAGCTCAATGGAGACATGACTGGACGCAGCATTGGGAACCGTATTGGGAAAGAGGATGGGATTTAGGTCTAAGAAATCTTTCAAAACCTGCCCCCGGTGGAACTCCTCTGAGCTGTAGAGTCCACAGAAACCAGAACCGAGAACGATTCCCACCCTTGCGCTGTTTTCCTGAGTGACAGAAAATTGAGCATCTGCGAGAGCCATTTTCGAAGCAGCGATGGCAAACTGGCTTGCCCGATCGAGGCGCCGGAGCTTGCTGGCTGCAATGAACTCCTTAGGCTGAAACGACCGGACCATTCCTGCTTTCTTGGAACGGGAGAAATGGGTATCGAACTCTTTAATCTCTTCGATGCCCGATCGCCCACCCTTAAGGGAGGAAACAAACTCCTCCTTCCCAATTCCAATGGATGAGACAACTCCGATTCCAGTTATACAAATGCGATCCAACATCATCAATACATCCTTACATATCAAATCCCCCCAACCCCCCTTTTCTAAAGGGGGGAGAGGGGGGATTATCTAAAGGGTGAAAGGTAGCCTCTCTTTTGGGCATCTTCATCTTCATCTTCACCTTAACCTAAACCTTAACCTGATTTGCTATTCGTAGACCTTCTCTTCTTCCCCTTCCAGATCTCCGGCATCCTTCTCCACATCCCTTGTCGTGCTTTCTTTTTTCAGCAACTCACTGTAAAACTCATGCTGAATGAGCAGATCCATGACCTCGTTCGTCCCGGTCCAGATCATCTGCAATCGGGCATCGCGGAAGAAACGCTCGATGGGATAGACATTCGTATAGCCAATGCCCCCCATGACCTGCATGGAATCATTGACAACCGCCCAGAGCATCTCGGTCGAGGTCTTCTTCGCCTCCGAGACCATTCGCCTCGAATCGAGACCTTCATCCATGTGTCTTGCCGTGACATAGACAAGGCTCCGAGCGGCATCGAGTCTGGCAATGGAATCAGCAATCTTAAAGCTGACTGCCTCAAATCTCCGGATCGTTTCTCCAAAGGCTTTTCTTCGGTCAGAATATCGCGCAGCAATTTCCAGACAGCACCGGGCCATACCGAGAGCTCCCGCCGCCGTGGTCAATCGCTCAGGGATCATCATCCGGTTGAAAACCACCCACCCTCCGTTCTCCGGTCCGACGAGATTCTTCGCAGGTACTTTGACATCTTTAAAGTAGAGACGGCCTGTCCCCCCTCCCCTGGACCCCAAGAGCCCATAGACATGTTTGACCTCCACACCCATCTCTCTTTCGACAATGAAACAGGAGATGGACCGGTGGGGTTCAGCCTCTGGGGCTGTTTTTGCATAAACCAGGAAATAGTCTGCACCCTCCGCACCCACCACGAAGCGCTTCTGTCCGTTAAGGATATAATGATTTCCGTCCTTTTTTGCGAGGGTCGTCGCACCGAAGAAATCCGACCCCCCCCGGGGTTCGGTGAGCGCCTCTGCGCAGCAGAGTTTCCCTTCAAGGGTGGGCTTCAAGTATTTCGCCTTCTGTTCCTGGGTTCCGAAATAGTGGATGGCCTCACCCACAATGCTCACCAGTGAGTAGAGGCAGGTCATGCCGGACCCCAGGACCCCGACCTCCTCGATGGCCGCAACCTCTCCTGTCCATTTCATTCCCCGGCCTCCCCATTCTTTGGAAAACCGGAGGCCAAGGAGGTTCTGTTTTGCTAAACTCTCTATATACTCTTTCGGGTACCTCACCTCATCGGCATCCATCGCCCGGATCAAAGAACTTGGAACCTTCTCCCTCACAAACCTTCTGACTTCTTCCTGTAACCTCTTCTCTTCGTCTGTCAAAAGTAGATCAAACATAATCTTTCCCCCTCTCCGGTCGATTTTCTTAGAAAAAATCTTCCAAATCCCCCCACACCCCCCTTTACTAAAGGGGGGACAGAGGGGATTATCAGGAATGCCCATTGCGTCATGTAGGATTGCTCTTTTAGTCAGTTCATCATGATCGATTTTTTACCTAAAAATAAGAAAGAATCAAGAGATTTCTTTGGTTGACCCTATCTGGTGAATGGGTTAAATAAGGGCTATGAAAATTCTCCTCATCTCGCCTGAGCGACAGAGAAAAAAGGAAGAAGCCTTTCTCTTCAGGCTCAGTTTCTTAAATCTTCCCTACGTGGCCGCTGTCACGCCTCCTGATATAGAGGTAAAGATTATCGATGAAGCTTTTGAAGAGGTCAATTTCGATGAAAAGCTTGATTTAGTTGGCCTGACTGCCCAGACCCCGGTGGCCCCTCGAGCCTATCAAATTGCTGCAGAATTCAAAAAGCGAGGGGTTCCTGTGGTCATGGGAGGGGTTCATGCGAGCATGCTTCCTCAAGAGGCACTCCAGCATGTCGATGCCATTGTGATCGGAGAGGCAGAAGAAATTTGGCCCAACCTGATACAGGATCTGAGAAGAGGGCAATTAGGGCGGATCTATGTTGGAAGTGAGTATGTCGATCCCTCCAAACTTCCTCTCCCTAGAAGGGAACTTCTTAATGAGAAATTCTACTTCCCATTGAAATTACTAGAAACCACTCGGGGATGTCCCCATCACTGCGATTTCTGCGGTGTCTCAAGGTTTTTTGGATTTCGATACCGCAATCGGCCCATCAGCGACATTGATCGGGAGTTGAAGGTTCTTTTTCCGGAAGGGTCCGTGATGAACTCCATCCCGAAAAAGATCCTTTCTCTCTTTAGTAAAGATCTTCCCTGCTTTCTCAAACGGAGACTTCTCTATATCATCGACTCTAATATCGCTGGCGACAAACGATTCTGTCTTGACCTCCTTTCTCTCCTTAAAGATTACGATCTCCTCTGGTGGGGGCACGCCCCTGTCTCTGTCGCCTTCGACCAAGAACTTCTTGAGGGTTTTTCCAGGAGTGGATGCATCGCTTTGAATATTGGTTTCGAGTCCTTCTCAACAAAAAACCTTCAAACCATGGGGAAGCGCTTTAACCAGCCTTCCCGATACGCCGAGGCAGTCAGAAGGATCCGGGATCAGGGAATCGGTATCATGGGAACCTTCATCGTTGGACTCGATGACGATGACCAGGGTGTCTTTCAGCGGATCATCGACTTCTGCAATCTCGAGAGGCTCGACTGGGCCCTTGCCTTCATCATGGCTCCCTATCCTGGAACAGAATCTTATAAACGATTGGACCAGGAAGGAAGGATCTTCTGCAAGGACTGGGAGAAATATGATTCCCTCAATGCGGTTTATCATCCCGCTTTGATGTCTGTGGAGGAGTTAGAGCAAGGGATGAAGAATGTGTGGAAAGAGGTCTTCTCCTTGAATTCGATTTATAAAAGAATTCTCAGACGACCCTGGGTTCATCCCCTCTTTTACCTCGGAATGAATTGGCAATTTCACAAACTAACGAAAAAATGGTAGAACCCCGTCCTTTTCCTCTCACCCCTGCCTACCGGCAGGCAGGCGCGGGGGAGAGGGGAAGCCTGCCTGCCGGTAGGCAGGGGTGAGGGGCCATGAAACTTGGTATTCATACATTAACGAAAACATGTTAGAATAACTAATTTATGGACATCTATTTCTTTGAACTCGCCTCTTTTCTTTACCTTTTCGGGAGCTTCGCCTATTTAGCCTACATTATCTTCCTTAAAGAAAATCTCTCCAAGCTAGCCCCCACCATCGTCTCCATTGGTTTTGCTTCCCATACCCTTGCCCTCATCACGAGATATGCGGAGGCGGGTCATACGCCTGTCACTAATCTCCACGAGTCCCTCTCCTTCTTTGCATGGATGATTATGGGTGTTCTCCTGATCGTCAATTTAAAATACAGAGTCAAGATCTTAGGAGCTTTTATTACCCCCATTGCCCTCATTTTGATGCTCTTTGCCTTGGCTCTTCCCAAAGAGATCCTTCCCCTTGCTCCTGTCCTGAGAAGCTTTTGGCATCCTCTTCATGTGGTCTTTGCTTTTCTTGGCAACGCCATCTTTGCCCTGGCCTTCTGTTGCGGGGTAATGTATCTGATTCAGGAGAAACAACTCAAGTCAAAAAAAATGGGGGCCATCACAAAGAGGCTTCCTCCTTTGAAAGTTCTGGATGATCTGAATTATCAGTCCTTGAAGTTTGGCTTCCCCCTCCTCACTCTAGGAATCATTACCGGTGCTGTCTGGGCCAATTATGCCTGGGGAAGATATTGGGATTGGGATCCAAAAGAGACCTGGTCTCTCATCACCTGGCTTCTCTATGCGGCTCTGCTTCATCAGCGTTTGACCGTCGGCTGGAGAGGACGGAAGGCAGCCATCATGGCCATCGTTGGATTCCTCGCCGTGCTATTCACCTTCTTGGGTGTGAACCTCCTTCTTTCTGGACTGCATACGTATTCCAATTGGTAACCGGAAATTCACAGGCTGAGGTTAAGGTTTAGGTTAAGGGATGAAAAACAAAAGGCAATAAAATGAGTTTCATGCCAAGGTCAAGGCTGGAGGATGGAATATAAGTCATTCGAAGAAATGCTGGTATATTGGCAGGAATTAAACTTTCTCATTAATTCCTTATCCAAAAAACCTTGAAGTTGGTTGCTTTTTTGTTTTTTTCTCAACCTGAGGCTTAACCTTTCTTTTATGGTGTAATTTGTTTCTCAACCTTAACCTCAGCCTTAGCCTTTATGATTTAATATGGAACTTGTTGTTGTCGGATTAAATCACAATACAGCTCCAATCCAGCTTCGGGAATGCCTGGCCTTTCCTGAGAATAAGATGGAAGACGCTCTCCGCAAGGTCCGCACCATTCCTTCCGTGAAGGAGAACATGATTGTTTCTACTTGCAATCGTGTTGAGGTTTATGCGGCCACCCGACAATCCGACAAGGCCATCCTCGATCTCAAGCACTTCCTCTCGCAATACCATGGCCTCCCCTTGAAAGAGTTCGAGAAGAATCTCTACTCTTTGATGGGACAGGAAGCAGTCAAGCATATCTTTCGGGTTGCCTCGAGCCTTGACTCCATGGTGGTGGGTGAACCTCAGATCCTGGGGCAGATCAAGTCAGCCTATGAAATGGCCGCGGAATCAAAGACCTCGGGTCTCATTCTTCATCGCCTTCTCCATCGGGCCTTCCATGTGGCCAAAAGAGTGAGAACGGAGACCAAGATAGGAGACAGCGCTGTATCCGTGAGCTCTGTCGCCGTTGAATTCGCCCAGAAAATCTTTGAGACTCTCGAGAAGAAAACCGTTCTGCTGATCGGTGCAGGGGAGATGTGCGAACTCGCTGCCCGCCATCTGGTCTCGGGAGGAGTGGAAAAGGTTTGGGTGACCAACAGGACTTATGAGCGGGCAGTATCCCTCGCACAGGAATTCAAGGGGGAGGCCATCCCCTTTGACGATATGAACCAGGGGTTAAAGAAAGTGGACATCGTGATCAGTGCGACCGATTCTCCCCAATACCTTATCCGGCATGACCAGATGGCTAAAATGATCAAAGAACGAAAGCAGAAGCCCATCTTCTTCATCGATATTGCCGATCCTCGAGATATTGAACCCAGTGTGGGTGACATTGAAAACGTGTACCTTTATAATATTGATGATCTCAAAAAAGTGGCCGACGAGAACATCAAGGACCGGGGGAAAGAGGCCCAAAAAGCAGACACCATCGTCCAGGACGAGGTCATTAAATTCGTCAACTGGTACCACTCCTTGGAGATAACCCCCACCATCGTAGCTTTAAGAAATAAGTTTGAAGAGATACGAAAGAGGGAGTTGGAAAAGACCCTCTCCCTCCATCCCAACTTGTCGGACAAAGAGAAGAAATCTCTGGAAGCCCTCACCTCAGCCATCATTAACAAGATCCTCCACACGCCGAGTACGCTTCTCAAGCAATCCGATGAGGAAGCGATGGCGGACTTTTACCTCGATACCCTAAGAACCTTATTCCAGCTTCCGGAAGCCTCTCCGGAAAGCTTCGATGAGACGAAAGAAAAGGAGAACGGAGATGCCGGAATTTAGACAGAATATGGTCTCGAAGGAGTGGGTTATCATCGCAACCGAAAGGGCAAAGAGGCCTGACCAATTTCTTCAAAAAAAGGAGGTGAGCAAACCTCTTCCTTCGCATCAGAAAGATTGCCCTTTCTGCCCAGGCAATGAATCGATGACGCCTCCTCCTGTCTTCTCCATCGAAAGGAACGGGAGTTGGTCTCTCCGGGTGGTCCCCAACAAATTTGCCGCTCTTCAGAGCGATCTGACCACAGAGCGTAAACATGAAGGCCGATTCCTCAAGGCCGATGGATTTGGAATTGCAGAAGTGATCATTGAGAGTCCCTTTCATAACCGGACGATTGCCACCATGGATCTGGAAGAAGTCAAGAACACCGTCCTGACTTACAGAGAACGATACCTCGCCCTCTCAAATAACGGACAACTCGATCTCATCACGATCTTTCGAAACTATGGTGAGAAGGCAGGAACCTCTCTCGAACATCCCCACTCCCAGATCATTGCCACACCGATCGTCCCTCCCCATGTGCGCAATCCCCTTTACCAGTCGCAGCTCGCTTGCGATACCTATGGGGACTGCATCTATTGCGGGATGATGGAGGAGGAGCGGCGTCAACAGGTGCGTATCGTGAAAGAAACACAATACTTTCTCGTCATCTGCCCTTTTGCTTCCCGCTCACCTTTTGAAACCCGGATTTATCCCAAAATCCACCATTCCTCTTTCGCCACGGTCTCGGACCAAGAGTTGAAGGATTTCGCGTTTGCGCTTCAGGACACGCTCAAAAGGCTCCGTATCGGATTGAACGATCCAGATTACAATTATATCATTCGATCCGCACCGATTGAGGATAAGAATGTTAAATACGATCACTGGTATGCCGTTATTGTTCCCAAACTGACCACGCCTGCGGGGTTCGAGCTTGGGACAGGCATTTATATCAACTCGACTCTCCCTGAACAGTGTGCTGAATTCCTGAGAGGGGTTCAAATCGGATGATCTCACGAGAGCTGAGAATCGGAAGCCGCGGAAGTCAGCTCGCTCTCTATCAGGCCAATTGGGTAAGAGAGAAGTTGGTTCAGGTCCATCCTGATCTGAATGTCACCCTGGTCACCATCAAAACCACTGGTGATAAGATTCAGGATGCACCCCTTGCGAAGATTGGAGGGAAGGGCCTCTTTGTCAAAGAGATTGAGGAGGCGCTGATTCTGAAGAGGGTCGACCTTGCTGTCCACAGTATCAAGGATGTCCCTACAGAATTGCCAAAGGAACTTCATCTTTCTGCTATCACACGGAGAGAAGACCCCCGAGATGTCTTCATCTCAAAGGACGGAAAGAATTTGAGAGAACTTCAACAAGGGGCAAAGATCGGAACGAGCAGCCTGCGGAGGCAGGCCCAATTGCTCCATTTCAGAGCAGACCTTGAATTGATCCCTCTCAGAGGGAATCTGGATACCCGTTTGAAGAAGCTGGAAAAGGAGAACCTGGATGGCATTGTCCTCGCCATGGCAGGGGTGAAACGATTGGGCTTTGAATCAAGGATCACAGAGATTATTCCTGCGGAGATCTCTCTCCCAGCGATTGGACAGGGAGCCCTCGGAATTGAAACAAGAAAGGGAGACAAGGAAGTGGAAGATCGAATCCATTTCCTCAATGACCTGCCTTCGGCAATCGCTGTTTCTGCAGAGCGAGCCTTTCTTAAGAAATTAGAGGGAGGTTGTCAAGTTCCCATCGCGGCCTTCGCCCAAGTGATCGATTCCAACCTCCGCATCGATGGGCTCGTTGGAACCATTGATGGGAAGAGGCTCATTAAGCACCATCTCGAAGGAACCATTGCTCAAGCCGAATCACTCGGAACAGAGTTAGCTGAAATTCTCTTAAAAAAAGGAGCAAAAGAGATCCTTGAAGAGGTCTACCAAAGATCGGTTCCAATGGTCGGGAGCCCCTAACCTTATAGAATAAATAAATCTGTACAGAATGTAGGGTGCGCTCCCCCTGCCTACCGGCAGGCAGGCGAACGCACCTCTCAAAGGCGTGATCGGGGATCACGCCCTACAAAATCGCATCAAGACACAAATATGTATGTATTAAGTAACAAGGGGACAAAAACTAACCAAATGGACGGAAAACCTCTTACCGGAAAGAAGATTCTGATCACACGGGCCCGTGATCAGGCCGCCGTATTTTCGTCAAGCCTCAGAGACCTTGGGGCTGAGGTGATTGAGCTTCCTACGATTGAGATTGTTCCACCCGCCAGCTGGAAAGGGGTGGACCGAGCCATCGACCAAATTGCATTGTACGACTGGCTCATCTTCACCAGTACCAATGGCGTCAATTTCTTCTGGCAGAGATGGAAAGAAAGAAATAAGGATCGTCTTCCACCGGCTTTAAAGATCTGTGCCATCGGGCCAGCCACCGCCTATCAATTGATGGAGAAAGGGATCGAAGTCCACTATACTCCAAAGGAGTTTGTGGCTGAAGCCATCCTGAAGGGATTCGACAAATCGGTGCTGAAGGGGAAACGAATTCTTCTTGCCCGGGCGAAGGAGGCCAGGGATGTTCTCCCCGAAGGGCTGAGAAAGATGGGGGCAAAGGTTGATGTCGTGGAGACCTATCGAACGGTTAAACCCAAGGGGGGAACGAAAAGATTGAAGGAACTCTTGATGAAGGGAAAAGTCGATGCAATCACCTTCACCTCCTCTTCAACAGTGAATCACTTCGCTGAGCTCCTTAAAAAAGAAGATTTCCAGAGCCTTCTGAGTGGGATTGCTATCGCTTGCATCGGACCGATCACGGCCCGTACGGCAAAAAATTGGAAGATGAGAGTCCACATCCAGCCGAAGGAGTACACGATCCCAGCCCTCACCCAAGCCATCGTTCAATATTTTATGAGAAAAACTCGTTCCTCTCAGCCTTCCCGTTCGGCTGAGCTCACGACGAAGCCCTCCCCCAGAGGGGTGAGGGGGAAGAAGTGAAATCTTCTCCCATCGAGGTCATCTTCTTCGATCTCGGCAATGTCATCCTTCCCTTCAACAATTTCCAGATTGCAGAGAAGCTCTCCCGGTTTTCTCAGAAGAGGGAATTCCAAGATCCAAAACAAATATTCTCCTATCTCTTCGATCTCGAAAAAGGCGTGATTAATGATTTCGACATGGGGAGGGTGTCTCCTTCTGAATTTTTTCAATCCATAAAGAAATACCTTGGGCTATCCATTGCGTTTGAGAAATTCATCCCTATCTGGACAGACATCTTCATCGAAGATCGAGAAGTCTCAGAAATCATTCGCTCCTTGAAAGAGAAATGGAGACTCGGCCTCCTCTCCAATACCGACCCTCTCCACTTCAACTACATCGTTTCAACATTCCCTGTCCTCTCCGCGCTTGAGAAGTGGATTCTTTCCTATGAAGTGGGGTTTAAGAAACCTGACGCGCGAATCTTTCAGAGGGCCATGGAATGGGCTTCTGTTGAGCCGGAGAAAATCTTGTTCATCGATGACACCAAAGGCCACGTGGAGGCAGCCATTTCCTTAGGCATGCAGGGGATCCATTTTATCTCCGCCACCAAATTGAGAGAAGAATTGTTCCAGAAACAGGTTGCGTTAAGTCTGGATGGTTTCAAAAAGAGGGCCTTCTAGCTTCTCCTTTGGGCAACTCAACTTCATCACCCGGTTCTACTTCATTGAGAACATCTCTGAGGTCCCACGATAAATGGGTCGGTATTCAATTTCTTAGATATGTGAAATATGATCCTGTCCCTTATCCTCCTCTCCTTTTCGTCTATAAATCTTTTCAAGGAAATCCTTGGCTAACTCCCTTCCTCCCCAACCAAAGGCGATAGCCAATGCAAGGACAACGCCACCAAAAAAGATCGTAAAAGCCACAATGATCACTTTTTCTGCAATTCCCAGGTGATAGAGGGCCATCGTTAAGGAGAGAATAATGATGAACCAACGAACAGTGCGACCGAGGAGCCTTGCCGTTTCCATTTGGGCATTGACCGATGCGATCAAGGTAGCCTGTCCCAAGAAGATGGCGATCAAATATCCTACCACCAGGATCAGAAGGGCCGCAAAGAGATTAGGGAGGTAATTGAAGAAACGGACGATGAAGTTCTGGGTCGCAGCCACCTCCAGGGCATTGATTCCCAGGATGAGGGTGATGAGAACGATCACCCAATAGAAGAAAAGGCTCAAAAGGTTGGCTGGGGAATAAGCCATCCCTCCCTTGGAGAGAATTTGAGCCAAACCCCATCGCTCGCTCGCCCTATCAAAATGGACCGCCTTTAAAAAACGTAAAAGAATGATTTTAACGATCCAGGCTATGAGAAACCCGATAATCAGAATCGTGATCATCGCCAATAGATTGGGCAAAAAGGTAATAACCTTCCCTAAGAACTTATTTAAAGAATCGACCATGGCACCCTTCCAGACATCTCCCATAACTTTCACCTCCCCTAACCCCTCACCCCGTCCCTCTCCCCACTGGGGAGAGGGGAAGGGTGAGGGCGTTTCGAATTTGGGTCATTGGAGCTTATTTGTTATTTAGTACTTGGAGCTTGGTGCTTATTCCTTCACTGGGCTCCCTGCCCTATGCTCCTCCTGCTGTCCAGCGTTCGATCAGATAAGGTTTCATCTCCTCAAAGACCTCACAAAGATGTTCAATCTTCTCTTCAACCTCCCTTGCGGAGCTGTCCTGGTTTTCTCTAATGAACGAGGCCACTCGCCCCAGATAGAGAGGGATCATTGATTTTAATAGATGATCTCGATGAATCGACCCATGATGATAAGTGATGGCAAAGTCATACACGACACGAACCCAAAGATCTTGAGGAAACGAGAATGCTTCATTGGATAACCGTCCTATGGATTCGAGCCAGAGAACAGTCTCACGGAGCAATACTTTTCTCCAGATTTCCATTAAATCTCTAACGCCTAATCGAAAGTTTTCGATCATCCTATCTATATTTACAGAAACTGGCTCTAACCCAACCTCATAGCGAAACCCAAAGGTTGGGACCTGTTGGGATTCTTTTGACACCTTCCAAAGGTGTTGATACTCGGCCATCAACCCATAGACCGATGAGACGACTTGGGTGAACATGGGTCCGAGGTCGCTTCCAGGGTCTTTGGCATCATGGATCTTAGCACCTAAGTAGGATTGACATACCTTGTACCCTTCGACAATGGCCAAGGTGGTCATCCAGATATCGATTCCGAACCGGGCCACATCGGTCTCCCATACGTCTTTCGTCAGAAAGAACTTTGCCAACTCACCAGAAAAGCCGAAATCTCCTCCGATGGGTTGACGGACTCTCTTCCCGTACAAGACCCGGGTTAAAGGATAGACAATACTATTCGTAATGGTTCCGTCAAACTTATGCCGGGCGTAGAGAGGGGCCACATAATCAAACCCTTCGTCATAGACTGGCGTAAGGAGGAGGTCCATCCACTCCGGGGTGATCGATCTCAAATCTGAATCCACCACCGCACAGGCTTTTACATTGAGCGATCCGGCCGCTTCGAAAATAGCCCGGAAGGCACTCCCTTTCCCGGGGACCCCATGGTAGGGGGTGACAATCTTGTGGATGGGGTGGAGAGGATAGGAGGTCAGGATTGTCCTAAAGTCTTCGATCTGGACCCTTTTCACTTCCTCCTGGGTCCCGTCGGTGGAGCCCCCATCCGAATTGAATATCACTGCCTTTGCTCCTGGAAAATATTTGGCAAGACCGGCCGTGACTGCCCGCACGACATGACCGATCGTACGGACATTGTTGTAACTGGGAACCCCAATCAAAATATCGGCCCCTTTGATTTCTTCCAATTGACTCTGTAAAGATTTCTCCATCGGCCTTCTTCGAATCTACTGAACCCAGCACCTTTCGAGGATTGAATTCAATCCTTCTTTCTGGATTTCTCCCATCACACTCTCCCAATCTGCCCTAAATTTGAGATATTTCAACCATCCTCCTTCCCCTCCCCTCAAAAGGAGCTGGATATTATCGATGCATTTCCACCCCTTTTCCCATTCTCCTTTCCTGAGATGGTCCAGGCTGAGAAGGAGAGAGGTCAAGAGGGCTTTGGGGTAGAGGGTCCACTTCAGAAAATAGCCTGGATAGGGGTCGAGATTGATGGGCAATCCTCCTTTCACTTTTTCCCGCTCATAAAGAAACCGTTCGATATCTCCTCGCAACTCTTCCAGAAAATAGACCTCGGTTCTCTTGGGATGGATGTGTTTGACCCGGAGTTGTTTGTCAAATAGGATCGAGAATCCCCATTGATTGGCGTTGATGAGGTAGTCCGTATCCTCCCCTCTTGGGATGTACGGGTCAAAGGGAATGCTGCGAAAAAGGTAATGGTGGAGTACGAGATTTCCACCCAACAGCATGGGCGAAGGGACGAGTCGGTCTTTGGAAGAGAGGATCTCTCCCCAGACTCGATTCATCCACTTTGTCTTATTCCAGAAAAATCGCCACCAAAGCTCCTGAGATGGAACAAGAATCGATCCGTCCGGGTTGAGATAAAAGCCCCCCTTTCCAACGATTTCTTTTCCATCCCATCTTCCCCCGAGATACTCACAAGCAATCTTTAGGTAATTTGGATCCTCTACCATTTCATCATTGTCAATAAAGATAGCTGCGTCCATGGCTAAGGACTGGGCAAGGAGAAGCCCCACGTTTCGGATTTTTGAAAATCCCTTGAGATCTATGAGTAACGAAAAATTCTCAAAATTCTTCTGAAAGAGATAATCCTTTAGATATTTCAGGTGACGGGAGGAAAAGATCAAAGTCCTCTCGGGCCGGATGGCCTTTACCTCCTCTCTGACAAACTGGTCCATCTCTGAAAAGGCATCCTCACTCACTTCACCGACGAGGTCAATACAGACAGGGAGAATGAGAGTGAAATCTTGATCTTCCAGTATCTTGAGACTCTCAATCGCCCTCTTAGCCAACCGGAGTCCCTCTGCAGTGGACAATGCTTCTCGTCGATCGGGTTTAAGATAGATAGGGATGACGATCGTTTTTTTCATGATTCTTTGGATGGCCCCCTGATCTAAATCTTGAATTCTCTCAAAATATTCAAAATCGCCTCGTTCCATGCCTGAGGCCCTGTTCCCTCAAGCAGGACCAGGTTTTTGACTGGCGAGATCTCCGAAAGGTCTTCCTCCGCTTTTAGAAACATGGGATGATCAACGGCGGATAGCATAGGCAAATCATTCAGACTATCCCCAATTCCCACGGTCTGAATCGAAGAAAACTCTTTTTTATAGAGATCTTCCAAAATCTGGGCCGCTTTCCCTTTGTCATTCTTACCCAGAATATGGTGGAACCTTCCTCCCCAGACATAATTCAAACCTCTGTCTCTTATCTTTTTTTGAACGATTTTGATTTCCCTCTCCCCGCCCTCGATCAGAAAAGGTTCATCGTACTCCCTTTTCTTAGCCCATGCCGCTTCTTCACGGGTCAAACCGGAAAGAAAGACAAGATCTTCTTCCGACAAATCATGGAACCCCCTTATCCGAATCCCGGTTTCTTTTTTTATGAATTCCAATGCTCTAATAATTTGAGGATAAAAGGTACCCAATTCTAAAACGAAATATTCTTCCCATTCCCTCTCGTAAGGAAAGTCAAATGAAAAATAACCCTTGGGGATGAAGACAGCACCCCCATTTTCAGAAACGAAGGGATGGTTGTTCTTCAATCTTCTACGGTATTCCTCAATTTCCACCCTGGTTTTACTGCTCACGAGGACGAGGGGAATTTTTTTCTCCTTGATCAGACGGAGGGCCGCCTGAGCCGGCTCGAAGGTATAGGTTTTCGAATCAAGTAAGCATCCATCTAAGTCGGTAAAGATCACCAGTTTAGGTGTTATCGTCATTGACGGCGTTTTTCAACCTCTCCAGAAAGTCGGGAATGGCGGAGGTGACCCGGCTCCAATTAGGAATGAGGGGAATGCTTA
>Ga0315279_10005211_pt1 | contig 16995 bp, 13 predicted proteins | sample YL17G06_20_MG_FD_203694 | JGI IMG/M metagenome (GOLD analysis project Ga0315279, IMG submission 203694) | Sediment microbial communities from Yellowstone Lake, YNP, Wyoming, USA - YL17G06_20 | ecosystem: Environmental > Aquatic > Freshwater > Lake > Sediment | place: USA: Wyoming | collected...
GACATGTGACGCCATCTCGATGCGCAGCCCCGAGTTGGCCCGCGCCCACGAATACCCGCCGTCGTCGCTGATGAAAACGCCCTTGGAGGTGGCGCACAGCTGGCGCTCGCTATCGCGCGGATCCACCGCCAGGTCGTTGGGCTGCCCCTCCAGGCCCTTGCCGCCGACTTTCTGCCCCGAGTACGCGGAGGCCAGCCCCCACATCCCGTCGCCGACGACGCCCTGCCAGGTCTTGCCGCCGTCCCGGCTGACCCAGATGAAAGTGTAGACCGTGGGGCCATAGGCGAACTCGCTGCGGGCGTAGAGCCTATCCCCCGCCGCGCGCAGCCATCTCACGGCGCCGCGGAAAATCGGGGCTTCGCCGACCGCGCGCCAGCCTTCACCGGCGCGCCAGGAATAGAACCTGCCGCCCACGCCCGCATACACCGCCGGCTCGTCGCCGGGCGCAACCGCCACCGCCGCCCCGCGCAAGGGCGCCGGCAGCTCGGCCACCAGCTCCCACGCCTGGCCGGGCTCATCGGGATCGAGGGTCAAGCTGCGGTAGACGCTGCCATCGTCCATCACCGCCCAGAAGGGCTGATCGGCGGCGGCCGCGGGCAGCACCTGCGCGGCCCCCAGACCCTCGTTCCCCGCCACCCGGCCCCACGTCAGCGCCCCATCGTAGCTGCGGTAGACGCCGGTGCTGGTCGCCGCCACCACGAAGCGCAGCCGCGGCCCGTAAAACGCCACCTGCCGCACCTGCGCCCCGCCCAGCCCCGCGCTCACGTCGGTCCACCTCAGCCCCCCGTCCAGCGAGCGGAACAGCAGGCCCCGGTCATCCGCCGCCAGCATGACCATGGGGTCCTCCGGCGCAGCCGCCAGCGACACGATGGCGCGGCTCAGCCACCCATCGAGCTGGTAGGGGTTGTTCTTCCATTCGTACTCGTTATCGAAGGGGCGCGCGTTCATCGGCAGCGCATCCCGGGCGAGCCAGCCGCCGCCCTCGGGGTCGCGCACCTTCTCGATGCCGTCCCGAATCGAGTACATGTGGGGGCGAAAGACCTTCACCGTCGGGTAGCGACGCAGCATGTCCAGCGCCGCCGCGTCGTTGCCGTCCTTGCCGCTCAGCGCGTGGTACATGTAGCTGTAGTATGCCTGGCCGTCGTCCCGGTGCACCTCCCACAGCGCCTCCAGCACCTTGCCGTAGAAGGCCAGCAACTGCGGATCCTGCTCCTGGCGGAACATGTTGTCGAGGTCGCCGAAGACGTGCTCAGCGTCATCGAAATCAGTGTACTTGGCCGGCGCGCGGAAGCTCTTCGCCGTGCGGTAGCCGTACTGCTCGACCAGCTCCAGGTACTTGCGGTTGAACTTCTCATCGCCGGTGATGTGGTAGGCGGTCTTCAGCGACGAGGTGACCATGAGCACGCGCAGGTTGGGGGTGCGGCCGTCGGTGTAGCCGATGAAGGGGTGGGTGCGGCCGTACTCATCGGCGATGAGCATGTTGTGGTCGACGATGAAGCTCATCAGGTTCCCCACATCGCGGCGGATGAATTCCCGCTGCTGCTGGTCGGCGGCGAGGTCGTAGTAAGCGCCGTAGCCATGGATCATGTCGTCGTAGTTGTGATGGCTGGGGTCGCCGCGCCAGCGGTAATTGGCGAACTCGCCGGTGCCCTGGTGCCAGAAGGGCGATCGCTCGTAGTTGGCGCGTTCCTCGTACGACGGCCCGTGGCCGAGGACGTATCCGCGCGACAGCAGCCCCACCTGCGGCGTCATATCCTGCAGGCGGCGCAGCGCGCGCAGGATCTCCCAGCAGTGCGCGCGCACCGCCGGATCCTTGCCGAAGGCGTAGCGATAGGCCTGTCCCGCGAGGTAGTTGCCGGTCCACGAGCACGAATGGGCGATGTTGGAGTCGCCGGTGGTCGCCTGGTCCGGCGGGCTGCCGTCGGGCGGCAGCTCGACGATGGAGGGATAGAGCCCCTCGATCCAGTGGTTGCGCAGCACGTTCTCCTCGAAGATGCGCGCCTTCTCGACCAGCGGCTTCTTCCACGAGTTCTCATCCTTCCACCACTCCCCGGCGGCCATCGCCGGCACACACACGACAGCGGACAACAGCGTCAGCGCCAACATCCTTGCGATCATCATCACCCTCCCACCTCCGGCAGCGGCGGCACCTCCACCCACGCGCCCGCCTGGTGCGACTTCTCCCATGCCTCCATCAGCACCTGCGCGCGCAGGCCGTCCTCGAAATCCGGCCGCACTCGCTTGCCCGCCAGCGCGCCGGCGACGAAGCGGCTCATCATCGCCCCCGGAAGCTGCGCCCGCAGGTCCTCGCTCGCCAGCCGCAGCCGCGCCGGCGCCTCCACCTCGCGGAACGCGCTCCCGGCGCTCGCCACCAGCAGCGAATGCATGCGCCCCGGGTCGTACATCGCCGTCGCCTTGCTGCCCGCGACCGTCACCCCCTGGGTGCCGAAGGTCGAAGTCGCGCCCACGACGTAGCGGCTGACGGTGAACGTGCCGGTGGCGCCGGCCGCGAACTCGGCCAGCGCCGAGGCCGCGTCGTCAACATCCACCGTCGTCGTGCCCCCCTGCGGCAGCGGCCGCTCGGCGACGAAGGTCTTGAGGTGGCCGGCCATGCGCGCGATGTCGCCGCCGTACCACACCACCAGGTCGAGCAGGTGGGAGCCGAGATCGTAGAGGGCGCCGCCCCCGGCCTGGGCGCGATTCAATCGCCAGCGCGCCGGACTGCTGGGATCGGCGAGGCCCCCCTGCAGCATGTGCGCGAAGATGTGGCGGATCTCGCCCAGCTCGCCGGCGTCAAGCATCTCCTTGAGGAACTGCGCCGCCGGCACGAAGCGGTGGCTGAATCCGATCATGGTCACCAGGTTGCGCGCCCCCTGCCACGCCGCGCGGGCGTCGGCGACATTGGTGGCCAGCGGCTTTTCGCAGCAGATGTGGAAGCCCTTCTCGGCGGCGGCGACGGATATCGGCGCGTGCAGGTCGTTGGGCGTGGCGATGGTCACCGCGTCCGCCTCCACCGCCTCCAGCATCTCGCGCCAGTCGGCGAAATCCTGCGTGATGCCGAAGCGCTGGGCGACCCCGCGGCGGCGCTCGTCGTTGCGCCCGCACACCGCCACCACCTGGGCTCCGGCGCGCTGCAGCCCCGGGATCTGAACATCAACCGCCCAATGGCCGGTGCCGACGACGGCAACGCGGAGCGGCTTTGCACTCATGCTGACCTCCGGAATCTAGCCGCGGATGGATGCGGACGGACGCGGATTGGCCTATCTATGGTGGCGCAGCCGTCCCGGCTGCCGACTATGCTTGGCTGGCAGGCGAGACGCCTGCCCTACCATCTACGTTTCTGATCCGCGTCCATCCGCGGCCAACTTCCCTCTCTGCGTCCCGCCGTCGGCGGGCAAGTCTCTGCGGTCAGTCAGATCGGCGTTCATCCGCGTTCATCGGCGGTTCTGGTTCCCTCTCCGCGCGCTCAGCGTTCTCCGCGGTTAGGCTTGTCCCCCTGCGCCTGCGCCCGCGCGCGCAGCTCCGCCAGCTTGTTGAGCGCCTCCAGCGGAGTCAGTGCCTCGAGGTCTATGTCCTTCAGCTCCTCCACCAGCGGGTTGGGCAGCGCCTCGAACAGCGTGAGCTGGGCGCTGGAGGTGGGCGGGGGCGGAGGCACCGGCGCCCGGCGCGGCAGCACGCCCACCGAGTTCGACTGCTCCAGGCTCCACAGCACCTGCTTGGCGCGCTCCACCACCTCCTGCGGCAGCCCCGCCAGGCGCGCCACCTGGATGCCGTAGCTGCGGTCGGTGCCGCCGGGGACGATCTTGCGCAGGAAGATGATGCGGTCGCCTTCCTCCTTGACCGCCACGCGGTAGTTGCGGACGCGATGCAGGCTCTTCTCCAGGTCGTTGAGATGATGGTAATGCGTCGCGAACAGCGACTTGGCGCCGATGCGCGGGTGGTTGTGGATGTGCTCGGCCACCGCCCAGGCGATGGCCAGCCCGTCGAAGGTCGAGGTGCCGCGGCCGATCTCGTCGAGGATGATGAGCGAGCGCGCAGTCGCGTTGTGCAGGATGTTGGCGGTCTCGTTCATCTCGACCATGAAGGTGGACTGGCCGGTGGCGAGGTCGTCGCTGGCGCCCACCCGCGTGAAGATGCGATCGACGACACCGATGCGCGCCGCCGCCGCGGGCACGAAGCAGCCGATCTGCGCCATGAGCACGATCAGCGCCACCTGGCGCAGGTAAGTTGACTTGCCCGCCATGTTGGGGCCGGTGATGATCAGGAGTTGGTTCTGCGAGCAGTCGAGCCGCGTGTCGTTGGGGACGAAGCGCTCCGAGGTCTGCGTCTTCTCGACCACCGGGTGGCGCCCGGCCTTGATTTCTATAACGTCGCCGTCGTCCACCTCGGGCATGACGTACCCGCGCTGCGCGGCCAGCTCGGCGAAGGTCGCCAGCACGTCCGCGGTCGCCACCAGCGCCGCCGCTGCCTGCAGGCGCGCCGCCTCGGCGGCCACGCGCCGGCGCAAGTCGCACAACAGCTCGTACTCCAGCTCCACGATCTTCTCGTGCGCCCCCAGCACCTTGGCCTCGTATTCCTTGAGCGCGGGGGTGATGAAGCGCTCGGCGTGGGCCATCGTCTGCTTGCGGATGTAGTCGCCGGGGACGGCGGCGAGGTTGGCCCGGGTGACCTCGATGTAGTAGCCGAAGACCTGGTTGTAGCCGACCTTGAGGGACTTGATGCGGGTGCGCTCGCGCTCCGACTGCTCCAGCGCGGCGATCCAGTCCTTGCCCTCGGCATTGGCGGCGCGCAGCTCATCGAGCTCCGCGTTGTAGCCGGGGCGGATGAGCCCGCCGTCGCGCACCCCCATCGGCGGGTCGTCGGCGATGGCCGCGCGCAGGGCTCCCTCGAGATCGGCCAGGAGGTCAACACCGTCTGCGAGAGCGCGCAGGGGCGCGCACTCACTCGCCGCGAGCAGCGAGATAAGCTGGGGCAGGCGGGCGAGGGAATCACGCAGCGCCACCAGCTCCCGCGCGTTGGCGGTGCCCGCCGCCGCGCGGCTGGTGAGGCGCTCCAGGTCGCTGATGGAGCGCAGCATGTCGCGCAGACTTGCCCGCAGCAATGCGTCGGCGCGCAGCCCGCCCACCGCCTGCAGGCGCCGGTGAATCGCCGCCGGCTCCAGCAGCGGCGACAGCAGCCAGCGCCGCAGCAGGCGCGCGCCCATCGAGGTCGCGGTCTCGTCCAGCAGCCACAGCAGGCTGTTGGCGCGGGCGCCGTCGCGCAGCGATTGGGTCAGCTCCAGGTTGCGCCGCGTGGCGGCATCGAGGATCATGAACTGGGACCGCGAGTAGGTGGTCAGGCTGCGGATCTGGGCGAGGGCGGATTTCTGGTTCTCCTGCAGGTAGCGCAGCGCCATGGCCGCGGCGCGGATCGCCAGGGGCAGGTCCTCGCAGCCGAAGCCGCGCAAGGACGTGGTGCCGAAGTGGCGCGTCAGGATTTCGTAGGGCGTATCGAGGCCGAGGTCATCCTCGGCGAACTCGCTCACCCGGCACCCACAGGCCTGGCGCAGAAGCTCCCCGAATGCGGCATCCTGCGCCAGCTCCGCCGGCAGCACCACCTCCGCCGGCGCGATGCGCGAAAGCTCCTCCAGCAGCGCATCCCGCACCAGTGCGCCAGGCTCGGCGCCGGCACGGTCGCCCCCCGCCTGGGTCACCGCGAACTCCCCGGTCGAGCAATCAACCGCCGCCAGCCCCCACTCGCCGCTCGTGCTACTCCGCGCAGCGTCCGCGCTCCGCGGAGCAGCATCCGTCAGCACCGCCGCCGCCAGGTAATTGTTGCGCCGCTCGTCGAGCAGGTAGTCCTCCACCACCGTGCCCGGCGTCAGCACGCGCGTGACCTCGCGCCGCACCAGGCCGCGCGCCTGCTTGGGGTCCTCCACCTGCTCGCAGATGGCGGCCTTGTGGCCGGCGGCGAGCAGCCGCGCGACGTAGCGCTCGACCGCGTGATAGGGCACCCCGCACATGGGGATGCGCCGCCCCTTGCCGATCTCGCGCGAGGTCAGGGTCAGGCTCAGTAAATCCGCGACCAGCTCGGCGTCATCGCCGAACATCTCGTAGAAATCGCCCAGCCGGAAAAGCAGGATGACGTCGGCGTGCTCGCGCTTGATCGCCTGGTACTGCGCCAGCATGGGGGTTATGCCGTTGTCGGTGGGCTTGGTCACGGGACGCTCTTGGTAGCACAGGTTTTCAACCTGTGACCTCGCTATGCACAGGATGGAATCCTGTGCCACCTGGTAGTTTAGCGCAAGGTGAGGGGCCTGGCAATGGCCGGGAGGGCGGTTGGAAGGCGTCGAAGCACAAAAGGCTTGGGCTACGGACGCCCAACTCCTCTCCCTCTCAGGGAGAGGCTGGGAGAGGGTGGAAGATCCCGCCATCTCTACCCTCACCCGGCCCCAACGCGCCGTGTCCTTAACTTGTAGGGCGCGGGTGCCCACCCGCGCCGAGAACGGATGGCGGGCGGCGGCGCGCCCGCCCTACATAAGAGGCGATGGAGCGAGCCCTTGGCCTCCGATCGGCATTCATCGGCGGCCAGATACGAATGCGCATTGGCACACACCCTGCGGGCGACACACAACAGTACCTAGTCGGCAGCGGCGCAGTCCGCGCCGCCGCCGAGGTACTCGGCCAAGCACTTCAGACACTGAAGGCGGCGCGGGTGTGCCACATCCCAATGCGCGACCAGTCTAACGCACTGCCCGGCTCGAAGCTCACCCCTTGAGTTCCTTGATACGACTCCTGAGTTCCACAACTTCGAGCGGGCAATCCGTCCAATCATGCTCCCAGCAGACGATAAGGTCGCAGCCGTCGTGAGGGTGCCCGTGCTCGCGGAAGTTGCTGCTCAGGAATTCAAACTCTATGCGGACGCTTTGCCAGCGGTTGCGCGCGTGATCTACGCACCGCTTGGCTTCGCAGTCAGGGAAACCCGTGTGGACGGACTCCACCAAGAACTCCAGCTCATTGCTGACCATCCCGAAAAGATACACCACGCCCTGTTCGTTGATCGGGGCGTGACGCAGGCCGCGGAAATCCATGGGCGCACCGTACTCACGGCCGCCGGTTCTAACCCCTTCGGCCTTGGGACCGGTCCGGGTTGGCAAGCCAGGAGTTGAAGGAGAAGGCGCTGTGGTCTCGTGCGCCAAACGATCGACAACCACGCCCAGCAGAGGGCTGGTGGGATCGTTTTCCTGGAGCCAAGTCTGGTATCGCGCGACGGTTGCCTGGATACTGCCGAAACGCCTCTGGTAGACGCTGCACCCGAACTTTGCCTTAGAAGACAACTGGTGCCAGGCGGGAATCTTCCTCAGCAGTGAAGCAACCCGATGATACTCCGAAAGGAGGTCATCGTCTGAAAGCCGCTCGTGATCTTTCGCGTGTCGGCTTAGACCGGCCAGACCGACTACCTCTCGCCAGCCGCCGTTGGGGAACAACCTGTAGATATGATGATCCCCAATCCCGGTAAGTTGCTCGAATTGAGACCGCGATAGAGCACCGCCTGTCTGCCGGGCGGCCTTCCTGGCGGCCTCTACAATGGACTCTCGCGTATGCTCCCCCATACTGATGCACACCTCCAAGTACACACAAAGACGCGCCACCTCCACAGTTTAGCGCAACGGAGCGCCGTGGCGATCCCAGGTGCCCGCGGCCGGCAATAGATGAGATAAACCCGCTCGACGCGCCGTGGGTCGCTATTCCGCCGCCGTCCTTCAGGCGGCCGGTGCGAGGGTGAGGTTCTCCAGCACGACCTTGGGCAGCTCCCCCTTGCCGAGAACCTCCTTGGCGTCGAGGATCTCAATCCCCACCAGGGTCTCTCCGGGGCCGATGTTGAGGGCGATCTCTTCGTTCAGCCTCAGCGTACGGCATTCGCACTCACCTTCGGTCAACCGAATGTAAACCGCATCAACCTCCGGGTCGTAGCTGATCTTCATCGTGCCTCTCCGAGTCAAAAGTAGAAAGTGTAGACGGTGATGACGACTATCTCCGCGGCACTCTCCTTGATAACCGCGGCGACCTGCTTGACAGCATACCAGTTGCCCTGCCACGTCCGGTTGAACGCGAAATTGAACCGGCACAGGGTCCTGCCCAGCTTGGCAGGCTCGCGCGCGCCTTCCCTCACCGTCCGCGCCACTTCTTCCTTGGTGGCCCCGCGTTCCGCGCACTGCAAGCAGGCATGGCTCGTCAACCGGATCGGCTTCATCCGCGTACCCACACCGCCATTATAGCCCATTCGGCGGGGGCTGTGAATGCGATTGCGCTCATCCGCATCAATCCGCAGCCAAGATTCCCGATCGGCGTTCATCTGCGTTCGTCGGCGGTTTCTCTATCCGTATCTTCCCTCTGCGCTCTCGGCGGCTTCTGCGGTTCTATTCCCCTCGACGTTCATCCGCGGCTAAGACTCCCTCAAATCCCCACACATGCCCCGCGGTCGCGCGCACCTCAACCACCTGGCCGACCAGGTCCCCGGGCCCGGCGAAAACCGCCAGCTTGTTCTGCCGCGTGCGCCCCGACAGGCGCGATGCGTCCTTCGCGCTCGGGCCCTCCACCAGCACCTCGAACACCCGCCCCGCCGCCGCCCGGTTAATCTCGGTGCTGATGGCATTCTGCATCTCGATCAGCGCCGCCAGCCGGCGCTGCTTGACCTCGGGTGGCACGGAATCGGGAACCTGCGCCGCCGCCGTCCCCTCCCGCGGCGAGTAGGCGAACATGAACGCCTGGTCGAAGCGTAGGCGCCGATAGACCTCCATGCTCGCCGCGAACTGCTCCTCCGTCTCGCCGGGGAAGCCGATGATGAGGTCGGTCGAGAGCGCCAGGCCGGGGACGATCTCACGCGCCAGCTCCACCTTGCGCAGGTAATCGGCGACGGTGTAGCGGCGGTTCATCGCCGACAGCAGGGCGTCATGCCCGGCCTGCAGCGGCAGGTGCAGGCTCTCGCACACCTTGGGCAGGCTCGCCATGACGTGGAAGAGGCGCTCGCCGGCGTCGCGGGGATGAGAGGTCGTGAAGCGGATGCGCTCGATGCCGGCTACGTCGTGAACATATTCCAGGAGGGCCGGGAAATCGCGTTCCCCCGGCCTATCCGCGCCATACGCCAGCACGTTCTGCCCTAACAGGGTGACCTCGCGGCAGCCGCGCTCGGCCAGGTGCTCCATCTCGGCGCGGATCTCGCCCGCGGGCCGGCTGCGCTCGGGGCCGCGCACGTGGGGCACGATGCAGTAGGCGCAGTAGTTGGTGCACCCCTCGATGATGGGCACGAAGGCGGTGAGGGTCGGCGGCGCCTCGGGCAGGGCCGTTTCGGCGTCCTCCAGGGCGAGGTCAACCTGGCGCTCGCCGGTGGACTCGAAGGCCTCCACCAGCTCCGGCAGGCGGCCCAGCCGCCGCGGGCCTACCAGGATGTCGGCGTTGGGGGCGCGCTCGAAGATGCGCTCGCCTTCTTTTTGCGCCATGCACCCGCCGACGGCGATGACCAGCCGCGGATGCTGCCGCTTGAGCGGCCGCAGGGTATCGAGAAAGCCATAGACCTTTCGCTCCGGGCGCTGGCGCACGCAGCAGGTGTGCAGGAACACCAGGTCGGCGTCCGCGGCATCGGCGACCGGCCGCCAGCCGAGGCTGCGCAGCTGCGCGCCGACGCGGTCGGCCTCCGCCTCGTTCATCTGGCAGCCCCACACCTTGAGGAAGAATGTCTTCATTAAGTCTTAACCGCCGAGAGCGCAGAGAACGCGGAGAGGGAGTTGAGACCGATATTGAACCACAAAGACACCCAGGCACCAAGTGAACGAAAACTGCAGATCTGACATCCCCAATCCGGGACTTTGCGTCTTCGCGCCTTGGTGGTTCAAACTCCTGATTTTTCTCTGCGTCCTCTGCGGTCTCCGCGGTTCAAGTTCCTAGTGCGACGCGATGACCGCCAGCACGCCCTTGCGCACGTACATGACACCGATCGCCGCGATGATGATGCCCATGATCCGCGCCACCACGCTCGAGCCGGTGCGCCCCAGCAGCCGGTTCAGGACATCGGTGAACCACAGCACCGGCAGCGTTCCCGCGAACGCCAGCAGCACCGCACCCAGGGCGATCGGAAACGTGTGCACCCCCAGCAGCACCAGGGTCGTCGTTATCGCCCCCGGGCCGACCAGCAGCGGGCAGGCGATGGGGATGACCCCCGACGCGCCGTCGTCGCCGGTGTCGGGATGGCCGCGCGTGACCATGCGCACGGCGATGAGAAACAGCAAGATGCCGCCCGCGATCTCGAAATCCGCCATCTCGATGCCAAACACCTGCAGCACCCAGCGCCCGCCGAGAACGAACACGATCAGGATGATGAGCGCCACGACCCACGCCAGCAGCAGCACGCGGCGGCGCTCCGCCGTGGTCTGCTCCCGCGTGAGGGCGACGAAAATGGGCACCTGGCCCAGCGGATCCATCACGATCCACAGCGCCAGCGCGCCCTTGAGCAGGGGAAGAAGGACCGCTCGGCATTCGTCCATTGAGCCCCTCGGTTAGATGCCTTGTGCCTGGCCGTAAGCCAGGCAGACCCATATCGAATCGAACAGTTCTTCGTAGTCGGGGGCGTTAAGAACCGGGGCCGTCGGATCAAACTGGTGCGCAGTCCAGTTCCGCAGCAGCGCGGTACGCAAGTGCGCCCGCACCAAAAGGTCATGGGCGTTCATGCTTCCCGCCTGTTTCGCGATTTCCGAGAGATGCTCGTTAAGCTTGCATTTGGTTTGGGCCCATGTAAGTTGCTTCCACAACTCAGAACACTTCTGCCACCAGGCGGGGTTGGCCACGCCATAGGCCTTTTTCAGGCATCCGCTCAGTCCTTCGGCGACGTAGCCGTGCTTCCGGAGCCATACCTCCAAGAGGTGACTGCAATCGCGAAGAGCATCGAGGCGACGTGTGCATCCAAAGCTGGTGTCAGTCCCTGCTATGCGTGACGCATGGATGACATATGTGGCGTGGATGCGCAATTCGAGGTCCATCTGCGCGAACAGGTCATTTAGCGTTTGCGGGGTAACCGGGGAAAGGTGATTGGCTTTACACTCGGCAATGATCCGCTGCTTGATATAGTCTCGCTCGGGATTGATGACGAACTCGTGAAGAACCCGGTTGGCGTGGCTTTCGTTTTCCGTCTGTCCGCTGTTGATGTCTTCTGTCACAGCGCGGCGCATATTCTGGATGCCCGCATCCCAGTCACCTTGCAGCACCTGACATAGGCCCATATTGTGATAGCTGAAGCCTTTGTGAAGCCTGCCGTGCTGGCTCTCGATCTGTTCCTCCCTCGCGAGGGAATGCCTAAAGAGCATCTCACTGAGACCGTACAGCCTGGCGTCTCTGCGACGTAATGGCATCGCTCCAATCTCGTTCCACGCTCTCGCCAGGGGCCTATGGATACGCATGCCGGGGTCGGACGCCGCGTCGCGCACCGTTGCCGCGAGCTCGATCTCAAGCAGGGAACGAAATTCGTCTGCGAGTCCGTTAGCAAGAGGCTCCCACGTCGAGAGGAAATGTCGCCGAACTGTTTCGCTGCGACGATTCGCATCGCTCATATCTTGCATGAGCACCTCCAAGAGAGCGTCCGCGCGATCTACAGCCGCACCGGGATGCCGCGGCCGGCCAGGTATTCCTTGACCTCGCGGATGCCGATCTCGCCGAAGTGGAACACCGACGCCGCCAGCACCGCGTCGGCCTTGCCCTCGGCGATCGCGTCGTAGAAATGCTCGAGCTTGCCCGCCCCGCCGGAGGCGATGATGGGCAGCTCGGTCCCCTCCGCCAGCAGGCGGTTGAGGACATTGTCATAGCCCGCCTTGGTGCCGTCGGTATCCATGCTGGTGGGCAGGATCTGCCCCGCCCCCATATCGCGCACGCGCTTGCCCCACTCGATGGCGTCGATGCCCTCCGGCTGCGTGCCGCCGCGGGTGACGACCTCGTAACCCGACGCCATCTGCTCGTTGCGGCGCACGTCAATGGCGACGATCAGCCGGTTCGAGCCGAAGCGCTTGGCGATATCGCCCACCAGGTCGGGATTGCGCACCGCGGCGGTGTTGATGGAAACCGCGGACACGCCGATGTCGAGCAGCTCGCGGACGTCTTCGACGCCGCGAATGCCCCCGCCCACGACCAGCGGCGCCGACACCGCCTGCGCGGTGCGCCGCAGCACGTCGCGCGCGGTGCCGCGCCCTTCCACGGTGGCCGAGATGTCGAGGAATGCGACCTCGTCCGCGCCCGCCTCGCTGTAGGCGCGGCCGGCCTCCACCGGGTCGCCGGCGTCGCGCAGGTTGACGAAATGCACGCCCTTGACCACGCGGCCGTCCTTCATGTCCAGGCACGGAATGATGCGCCGATAGTCAGCCATCCAGAATCCCTCCGTTGGCAATCATGATGCGAACCATCGCAGCATCCCGTCAAAGCAGCGCTGCGCCGTATGCTGCGGGTCCTCGCCCAGGTTGAACAGGTCCGCCGTGTAATCGCCGCGATAGGCGGCGGCCTCGAACGCGCGCCGCACCGCCGCGAAATCGAGCTCGCCCTCACCCATTACCAGGTGCTTGTGCACCTTGCCTGCAAGGTCCTCGATATGCGTGTGCACAATCGCGGACCCCAGGGTCTCGATTGCCTCCACAACGCTCGGCTCCGTTATGTGCGCGTGGCCGATGTCGAGGTTGACGCGCACGCGCGGCGAGCCCACGCGCTCCATGAGCTCGAGCATGTCCGCGGTGCCGGCGATGACCAGGCCCGGCTCCGGCTCGAAGGCAAGGGCGACCTCGCGGCGGCTGTGCTCCAGCAGGCGCCGCGCCAACGCGACGGCGGCCTCCATTTGCTCGGCCTCGCGCCCCGGTTCGCGGCGCATGGTGTTGATCACCAGCACTGGGCGCTTCAGCCGCTCTGCCACCTCCACCGCCAGCAGCGAATTCTCCGCCCGTTCCTGCGCGGGGCGGCCGTCGCCGTGGTAACTGACCGAGGACAACCGCAGGCCCAGGTCGCCCAGCAGGGCCGCGATCTCCCGGCAGCGCGCCGTGGTCATGTCGGCCGGCTGAGTCTCGGGGTGCTCCAGGCACAGCTCCACCGAGCCGTAGCCGATGCCGGACAGCGCGCCCAGCGCCCGCTCGATGGGCCACGACGCGAAGCCCGCCGTGCGAAAGCCGATGCGCGATCCCTTGGACGACCCCGCAGCAGACATCGTCATTCCTCCCCGGCCTCGCCGCGCCGGCTCTCGTAGAGCAGTATCCCCGCGGCGACGGTGACGTTGAACGAACTCGCGCCCCCAGCTACGGGAATGGCGACGGTGTCGTCGGCCAGTTGCATCGTCTCGGCCGAGACCCCCTCGCTCTCATTGCCGACGACGATGGCGCAGCGCCGGTCGAGTCGCGCCGCGCGGATCGGGGTGGGCGCTCGCGCCGAGGTGGCGATGACGCGCAACCCCGCTGCGTGGAGGCTCCGCAGATCGCGCGGCAAGTCGTCGCTGACGGCCAGCGGCAGGCGCAGGATGGAGCCGGTGCTGGAGCGCACGGCCGCGCGCGAGAAAGGCTCCGCGCAGTCGGCGCTGAGCAGCGCGCCCTTGGCGCCGCCGGCCTCGGCGGTGCGCAGCAGCACGCCGACGTTGCGCGGATCCTGGATGCGCTCGCACACCAGCAGCGGCCCGCCCATCCCCGGCAGCGCCTCCACCGTGCTCAAGCGCATGGGTACTATCGCCACTGCGGTGACGGAGGTGTCGTAACCCGTGCCGAGGATCTTGGTCAGCAGCCCGCGGCTCAGGGTGTGGCAGCGCACGCCCGCCCGCGCCAGGCTCTCGCCGAGCGACGCGTCAACTTCCACGCCGGCCAGCAAGAACGCCTCCGCGACCCCGGCGCCCGCGGCCAGCGCCTGGCGTATCAGCCCGTCGCCCTCGATCAGGAACTGCTGCGCCCGCGCCCGCCCGGCCGGGGTTGCCAGCGCGCGGGCGCGGCGCAGCGCCGGATGCTTGACCCCGTCGATGGCCTCCAACCAAGCGCTCATGCGGTGCTATTCGCCGTCGCCGTCAACCGCCCCCGCCGCGCCGGGTGATCTTGCAGGCGATGTCGCGCGATACCTTCGGCGTGGTCACCGTCAGCCGCCCGCCGCGCGCGACCGCCTCGTTGCGCGACGCCGGCTCTCCCCGGTAGGTGTCCCACCATTCGATGCCATAGCGTCCATCGGCCACGCCGCCGAGGGTGACGCACACCGGCCCCTGCGGATTGACGGCGCCGCCCTGGCGCACATTCCACCAGGTGTGCGCCTGGTTCTGCACCCACAGCAGCGCGGAGTCCACGCCGGCCAGCCCGACGACCCGCACGTTGGGTGTCGTCAGGTAACCGGCGAAACGATATGCGACGTAGAGCCAGTCCGCGCCTTCATTCTCGGCCGTGATGCGGTGCGACCCGGCGGGCACCGGGATGCGATACGCCCGGTCGTACTGGCGCATGGTGGCCGTGTCGTCGGGCGCATCGTCGGGAAACTCGGCCTCCAGCCTGGTCGCGCCGTCGAGGCGGATGCGCAGATTGGCGCCGCCATAGCCCGATACGCCGCCGACGATGACCTCGAACGCGCCGCCGGCCGGATAGTCCACGACGAAGGTCGGCGGGTTGTGCTGGGCCGGGTGGTTGACCAGGCCGTGCAGCACGCGGCTGAGCTTGTCGGCGTCGGTTATCGCGCCGTCGCGGCCGACGGTGTAGTCGCGCGGCACATTGGCGGGGTGCTTCTCCCATGACTCCACCCTGGGCGAGACCAGCAGATCGCTGGGCGCGGGCGCCGCGCCGGAAGCCAACTCAATGCCCTTGACGTCCGCCGGGCGGTAACCGCCGGCGATCCAATCCACGCCGTCCAGAAAGCGCGCGAGCGCGGCGAAGTGATGATAGAGGTTTTCCGGCTCCACGTACTGGTCCCACCACCACGTCATGGCCGCCCCCGCGTCGCCGGACAGCGCCGACGCCCACAAGCCGTTGTGCAGGTGGATGCCCGCCTGGTCCTCGCGGTCGGCGCGGCCGGTGCCGTCGGCGCCGAACTCGCCGACGAAGTGGGGCTTGTCGTAGCGGGCGGCCTTGTCGCGCGACCAGGACAATAACGCGCCGGCGATATCGGGCGCGCCGTAGGAATGGGTCTGCACGAAGTCCATCTCCGGCAGGCCGTCAACCGCCGCGTCGCCGTCGCTGCGCGCGAAGCTGGTGGTGATGAGGTGCCGCCACGGGTCGAGCGCCCGCAGGTAGCGCGCCATGTCGCGATGCCACGCCGCCACCGCCGACGAGTCGTAGCCCTCGACCAGGTCCACCTCGTTCCAGAACTCCCACGCGAAGACATGGGTGGAGTACCCCCAGCGGGCGACGTAGTAGCGCAGGCGCCGCTGGAAGAGCTTGCGCGCCTCGGGGCTGGTGAAGAACTCGCCGGGCGACTTGAGCGGCCCGCCGAGCCTCGCGTTGAGCGGGTACTGCTCGAATGCCGGGTAAGGGTCCTTGGCGCGCAGGGAGTTGAACGAGTCAATGCACAGCATGAGGTAGATGCCATCGCCCTCGGCGGTCTCCAGCACGCGGTCGAGGCGCCACGAGCTGCGCTGGCTGTAGCGGCCCGGGCCGACCTCCTCGGGGTGGTCCGGGCAATGGATCGGCGCGGTGGCGATCCACGGCCCCGCCAGCCACAGGCGCGCGAAGTTGCAGCCCGCAGCGCGCAGGTGCCCGAACCACAGCTCGTAATCCCGCAGCGCCGATTCCACTCGCGGCCAGCAGACATTCTCGCCGAGCGCGAAGTAAGGCTCACCGCCGTCGAACTCGAAGCGGCGCGGCGCGCGGGCGCTGCGGCGGATGAAGCCGCGGCTGTCGTCGGCCACCGCCTCGAATGCAACCTCGCGCGAAGCCGACTCGCCCTCCGCGTCGCGCGCCGCCAGGCGCAAACGGTGCTCGCCGATTTCGGTGGGGGCGAAACGAACCTTCCACACCAGGTCGCCGACGGGCCGGAGGGTCTCCCGGTTCCCCTCGCGCGTGACCTGGTAATCCTGGTAGGGGAACGCGGGCACCTCGACGCGGGCGCCTGAGGGGGTCACCATCGCGGCGGTGACGTCGATTTGCGCGGGATCAAAGGGGTTGTCGTAGGAGCGCGAGAGGCTAAAGGTGACTTCCACCTTGTGGTGGAGTCCGACGCGCTCCGCATTGACGGTGATGTCGTTCATGGCGGGGCCGGCGGCGCGCGCGGCTGCGGTCGTCAAGGCGGCGAGGCACACGGCGGCGGCAAGCGGTGGAAGATATCCGTGGTGGGTCACGTCACCGAGTCCCGGCGGCCTGCGCCGCGGCACCTGCGCACCGCCCGGCTCAATCCTGTGGCGCACGATCGCCGCGCAGCACGACGGCGAGGCTAGGATTCCTTCGTCGCCGTCGCCGGCTTGCTCTTGCCGTCCAGCTTGGAGTCCTTCTTGCCGTTTCCGTCGTCGCCGGAAGTGGAGCCCTTGCGGGCGTAGTCGGTGGTATAGAAGCCCGAGCCCTTGTAGATCACGCCGACCGGGAACATGAGCTTGCGCACCTTTCCCCCGCACTTGCCGCACTTCTTCAGCGGGGGGTCGCTCACCCGCTGCTGCAGCTCCGTGCGCTCCCCGCACCGGCAGCACTCATATTCGTATGTGGGCATCCCTGGACAGCCTCCTGACAAGCGGCGAGCGACGGCACTTCGGGCTCCTGAGGCCCGCCGGCCCAAGCCGGCGCCGGCCCCGCCGCCGCTCAAGGGAGCGCGGCCGAACCTCCACGCCCGGCCGCGCCTTCATAGGGATTATAGCACCAAGCGCCCGCTTTGGCAATCTCGATGCGAGAGTGCTAATGCACCGGCTGTGTGCGCAATCCGCCCTGTTTCATCCGTCGAGGCGACCAAAACTCCGGGCGCCGCGACCGGCCTACTTGGCTGTCTCCTCCTGCACCGGGCCCTGGTCCTCGGAGTGCCCCTGCTGCTCTTCGCCCGACGGCTGTCCGGGCCCCGT
>Ga0315279_10005212_pt1 | contig 16992 bp, 13 predicted proteins | sample YL17G06_20_MG_FD_203694 | JGI IMG/M metagenome (GOLD analysis project Ga0315279, IMG submission 203694) | Sediment microbial communities from Yellowstone Lake, YNP, Wyoming, USA - YL17G06_20 | ecosystem: Environmental > Aquatic > Freshwater > Lake > Sediment | place: USA: Wyoming | collected...
GGTTTTTGCTTGTTATTTACATTTACAATAATTAATAGCTGATGAATCTTGTAAAAACAATAAATCAAAACCATTTACCCATCCTACAATTGTGCCAAAATGGCATTTTTTAACGATTACATTAATAGAAAAAATCAGCAATACGGGTACTTTTATATTGTTATATTTAGTATACATCATTTGATCTTTGTCTGTCAAGAATTGTAGTGCAATTTTATTATATTTTTATCGTTAAAATATTGGGATTCTCCGTATTAATAATTTTATCATCGAATTATTGCGATTTTTCCATATTTTTGTATAGTCGTTTGATAGATATTTGCTTCAATAACGTAAACGTAGATTCCAGATGCAACCTTATTTCCTGAATTATTTCTGCATCGCCACGAAAAAATACTACGGGCAATGCTATCTTTTTTTGTATCATAAACAAGTTCCCCTGATATTGTAAAAATTTTCAAGGTGACTTCTGCCGATCTCGTGAGCTTAAAATCTATATTAGCGTTATCTTTAGCTGGGTTTGGATAAACACGAACAGATATGAACTGAAATATTTCTCTGGTTAAAAAACTTGATGAAAAAACAGCTAAATTGCCTGCACGATCAATTGCAGTGATCTCTATTTTATGTAACCCCCATTCGATTTCACTGGGAAAGTAGGTTAATCGTCCAGTCGTGGGATCGTAATCATAGGCATACTTCTTTCCATCAACCAATAATTTGATCTCTGATACACCGGATCCAATATCTGTTATATTCGCTTCAACGAAAAATCTGTCAAGCGGAACTTCTTCTGAATCTTTTGGTGATATGTTACGGATCAATGGCGGATCAGCATCAAAGTATAAGGCATAAGTTCCTGTCCCGGTGATTTTGGAAGATAACAAAGCGTCAGTTATACTGATTCTGTCTAGCGGCTGCCATTGCTTTTGGCTATCATCCCATTTGAACATCACGAAATTTTTTTCTTGTTGAGACGATATTGGAAGACTAAGTATACCCTGTACATCACTCTCTTGAGATGCTGAAAATACGTATGCTAATCCCGAAAGTTTAAGCCTTCTAAACTCAGCATCACTACGATACAAATTTAGCGTATTAGTATCAAGCCCATCAAGGCTTCGTAAAACTACAGTCAATTTTCCAGTTCTAACATTAACAGAGTCAGATATGAATTTTGCATAATTATCTGTTCCAAGTTTTACTTGCTCACCGGATCGAATATTATTCCATGCTAAATAACCCTGGCTAATAACTTCTTTATCAAGGTAGGTATTAGCTACGAAATTTAGAACAAGGTTCTTCTGTGATGGTGACACATCAAGAAAAGCCTCGTAATAACTATCTTTTGGCGTGAGTTTGGTTATTGAGTAACCTGCACCCTCTTGTGGAAATACAGAAACAGAACCGATCTCACCCAGGGGTTTGTTTGCAACTGCAACAATCCTTATTTTATCCTGTGTATCATTCAAAAATGCTGATACCAAAACCTCTGGTAGAACAGTATCAATAGAGAAACTGAATGAAGACTCAGCTAGATTGCCAGAAGTATCTTTTATCTGAAGCTTAAAACTATGATTACCATCAGATATAGGGAGTTCTGGATTATAATTAAAATGGATAACAGGATATTGGTCAATGCTTATAACTTGATCTTCTTTAAGAGTTCCCATATCCAACTGGTATTCTTTTATTTCCTTATTATCAAACCAGAAGGCGATCTTAAACGGATCAATGCCAAAGTCGTCAATGAGAGTTGCAGATACTTGTAATGATTTACCAGTGATGACAGCAAGATTCTCTGGATATACGTCAGTGATCCCCGGCGGGTTATTGTCCGACACAATCTTAGTTTCTTTCAGAAAGATCACTCTTTTTTGGATAGAAGTATAATGTCCAAGTTGGTCTGAAGCCGATATAAAGATAAGGTTAAGTCCTTCTTTTATAGATATGTTACGCTGAAAATTTCCGTTATCATCCGTCCAGACCCGTGTTGAAAGTACACTAACCTCAGCTTTCTTATTCACCTTACCTTTAACTGTAACGTAAGGCACTTTAATTACCTGAAAATCTATGGGTGATTCTATAAACAATTCTGGTGGTTTTGTGTCCAGTATAACAGTTCGTTCAACGGTATATTCTCCACCCTTATCAAGACCGTTGTAGACTTTTACTGTAACCTTGTTCTCTCCATCCGTAAGTTGAATCTTTTGCGAAAATACGCCATTGCTATCCAGCCTAACTGTTGCACCATTCAAAGTAACAGTTGATTGTGGCTCTGCGCGCCCTTTAACAGCGATAATAGATTCGCTAGTGACAAAGCCATCCTTTGGTTCGTCAACAACAATAAAAGGCAGGCGATTCGATACCATAACCCAGACGGAATCCTCTGCATATTGACCATTTTTACCAGTAACCATTAATTTTAGCAAATATCTGCCTTCAAGTTCACCTGTATCCCATTTACCCAAAAATCCCTCCTCTGTAACCTGTGATGTAGATTCTCCAGTCAATGGGTAACTCGATAGATTCGGGTTGGAAAATTGAAGTTTGTAATTTACAAAATCGTTTCCACGAGCTATGCCTTTTACATCCACTTTTCCTGTAAGTATCTCACCACCTTTAGGCCACGAAATTATTGCCTCTAAATTTCTAACAGGATGAATTATCGCAGCGGTAAACAAAGAATTTTGGGATTCATAAACAATCACATCCATTTTCGGTGACCATTGAGCATTATGGGCATCATTATCTGGTGACGATAAGATTATCTGCTCGGATCGTTCTGGCAAGTTTATTGCCCTGATCTCGTAGTGATCGTCTCTCGTTCCGCCGAGTAACGGAAGAACAGAAGATTCGTTTGTTGAATATAATATCCATTTTCCGTCTGAAGACCAATCAGGCTCAATCTCATCTGATGGAGTAGCAACTACGGTATTCAGATTTGTTCCGTCAACCCCTATCTCCATTATATCCCATGAGCCTTTACCGTTTGATTGGAATATTATCTTTGATCCATCTGGCGACCATTCGGGATTTCTATTCTCCCATTTGTTATCCGTAAGTTTGGCATACTGTGGAGACGCACCTGTGATAACCTTATTTATATTTGTTATCAGCCATATTTCATAATTCCCGTCTACATTTGAGTCAAAGGCTATCGCAGAGCCATCAGGCGACCATGATGGATTTGTATCTGAACCTTCCCCGGAAGTAATCTGTCTGGCATTTTTTCCATCTGAACTGATTAACCATAGCTTCCATTGCTCTGGCTTTGAAGGCTGTGACTTACTGATTGCGGGGAGTGATTCGTAAACAAGCATATCACCCGAAGGCGACCAACTTGGATGCCTTTTAATATCTGTGCTTCGAGTAAGTCTGGAACGGTTTTTCCCATCTGGAGACATGACCCATAAATCCTCTGTTCCACCTTCGTCGGAATAAAAAGCAATTTTATCACCCATTGGAGACCATGCAGGTGTTCCATAATTCCAATCTATATCAGATGGCGTCAACTTTGTAAATTCACCAGACGATATGGCAATTGGGGAACTTGAGTCTATATCAATCACTGCTTCTGCCTTTGACTCATTGCCTGCTTTGTCTGTTGCAGTCAGCCTGATGGTGTATTTGCCATCAAGATTCTTCGTATCCCAGGTCATGATAAGTATGCGATCCATATTCTCATGAAAAGGTCCGGCAAGGCTTTCCCATGCAGAAGGAAATGAGCTTACCCCATATTCGAGTCTCGTTCCGCCGAGTAACGGAAGAACAGAACTGGATTCCAACAGATTGTCATCTTTTACGCTTATTGTTATTGGAACATTACCACGAACAATGGAGTTGGAACCCGGAGAATGAATGATAACTTCCGGGGGATCAGGATCACATATTACTTTTTGTGATATTCCCGATGGAACGCCTACATTTCCAACAACGTCAACTGCCTCTACATAGATTCTATATACTTTTCCGCTTTCACCAGTCAGATCATATTCTGTTCTTCCGTTACTCGGCGGAACGAGATCTGTTCTTCCGTTACTCGGCGGAACGAGAGTAGTTTTGTCGGTGCTTCCAACAAGAGTGAACTCGCTATTATCAATAGAAGCATAGACATTATACTTGACTGTCCCTTGTGGTTCTGATGACGTCCAAGAGAATGTTATGTTTTTGTCATCATCATATCCGGGATTTGCAGTAAGGTCAAAATGTACTGGTGTTTCAGGACGTTTGGGAGGTAAAGTATCCCTGCGCATGTAAAGGATTTTTGAACGTGAATCACTTTCAACTTCAGTCCAGAACAGATGCACTTGCCCATAAGTTGCAACAACGTCTAGCAGTATAGATGGTTTGTCTGAAATAACGATTGGTGAAGAATCAGGATTCGTCCCATCTGTTCTTCCGTCACTCGGCGGAACGAGATCAGTTTCTTCTGTTGAAAAGAAAATATTCCATTCACCGTTTCGTCCATCCTGCCAGAAGAACCACGCTTGTGGAGAGTTACGATCTCCGCCCATAGATGCCATAGCTTTAGGGAATACGGCTTCCGCTTCACTTTTTGTAAGCTTATTCGCACCTGACCACGTAACCCCATGATCCGAACTACGAGACACATATATATCGTTATAAACGAAACCTTCCTCAACACATTGCCACGTAGCATATATTCTTGGTTCAGCACCGCTTATGGATGGAGAACCACAATTTGCAACAGATGATAGTTTTACTTCTGTACCATTTTGAACCTCGCCCAATCTTTTGAAAAATACGTTCCATGATCCTTCCCTGTTGTCAACCCATGCAACGTAGGTATCCCTTGCACCGCCCCAAATAGCAGGTTCTTTAGTATTCCATGCCCCTTCAGTCAAAGATTGAGTTTGTGAGAAAGTTCTTCCACCGTCTGTACTTCTGATCAGATATGCAGTAATCCTGTTTTGATCTGTTCTTCCGTTACTCGGCGGAACGATATCTGTATTTTCCCAGACTATGTAAAGATAAGAGTTTGGTACAATGGTTGTAGTAGTAATATCAGGTCGTTTGGTGTTTTTTTGATCACCAGAGATCAGAATGTTATCACTCCACGAGTTTCCATCCCATACCTTATAATATATTTGTGAAGCTTTATCGCTTTTCTCTCGCCAGACCATATATACGTTTTGACTGTCACAGGCAATAGCAGGTTGGCTTGATTCGTCAAGTGTATCAGTCAGGCGTTCCTCTCTGCCCCACGTCAAGCCTGCATCTTTGCTAGAACGGAAGAATATCTCCTTGTTGCCTGTTCGGTCATCGCACCAGACAACGTATATCCTGTCCTCAAAAGAACAGACATCTGCCTCAGTCGAGATATTCTGACCGAGAGATATAGTTTGGCTGTCTGTCCAAAAAGGTGGAAGCGCAGAGAAGCTGGACAGCGGGTATAAAAGTAACAGAAAGAGTATAAATAAAAAGGTATATTTCATTTCCAAGTATTCTTCTTTAATCTTTTGTCCAATCTTCTATTTGAAGACTATCTATATAGTGATTCGTATCTAGTAAGTAATTCATCGTTTTTGCTCCCACAGTTCCCAATCAATGCGCCGACATTCTTGAGCCGTTTTAAGGATCGCTTCAGACTCCTCGTAAGTCAAAGTGCCAGCTAATTGCAAGATCGCCTTTGGAGAACCTTTGCGAGGCTTTGACTCAAGTGCTACCTTTACTTCAACTCTTGTTCCATCTGTAAAAGGAAGTGGTTCATCTAATTCAATCACATTTCCTTTCACTGTACCTTTATGTTCCATGTTCATCACCTCATTTAAAAATCCACCTTTATTACTGATTTTGCCATCAAAGCCAGTTAGAATCATCAATCCTATGGTTGGTGAAGTCCAAACAAAGAAATCAAACACTGCTTATTATCACCAATATCAAAAGCAAAATTTTTAATGTTCTTAACAGAATAATTATTAAGATCAATCTTCTTATTCTTAATAGCTTGATCAACGATATGTTCCCAATCATGAGTTTCAGTAAGAGAGTAAGTAAACGATATAAACCAACTGCTATTATTTTCGTTTTTCATGGATGATAAGCTGTTGAACTCAGCGACAAGTTGACGTATGACGATGAAATCCCATGTATAAGATTTGGGATCAATAACAAGAGCTTTCAACTCAACAAAAATTATATCCCCATGAATTTTTAGTTGCAAGTCTGGTCTACGACTTTTGATCCCTGGTTTTATACCTTTGCCGGTAGCTATAAATATATCTTGTTCTTTTAAAGGTGATTGATGCATTAACCATACGATCTCACCCCTGATCCAACCTTCCATCGCTGATAAATGCTCTTGATGTCCAAATATCTCAAAATATTCTTTCTTAGTGATAAAGTGTTGGCATATTATGTCAAATATCTCCTCTATATCCATTAACTTCTAACTCCTTTGCGTCAAATTTAATTGATGGAACAGAAATTCTGGGCGCTTTTGCGATCTTATCAGAATCCTCTATTAATTTTATAGCTAATTGCCCAATTTCTGCTCTAACAACCTTTTCACCACACTGCGGACATACTCCGACAGGGAGATTCTCTATAACTATAAGTTCTCCTCGAATCCAGAAATCTTGTTTAATGTGCTTTTCTACCATAAGAGTATCGCAGATGTCACACTTTCCGTAATCATATTCCTTTGTCTTAATCATATTTCCTCTAATACATATTCTAATTTTCTGCATCTGCACGCCTTATGTAAAAAGGTTCTGATGACACAAGATCGAGTGTTTCTCCAATTTTCAACTTCATCAAACCCATTTCAGCGACAACAGCCGCTCTTGGCAATCGCTGTGCATCCGGGGCAAAAACTACAAGATCATCTAATTTTTCTTTGAAATATTCACCATAAATGTCTATCGCATCTCCAAGCATGATGGTTTTTTCGTGTATCTGATCCACAAGTTCAGCAGGGGATATGGCTTGATAATGGTTTTTCCTTACAAGAACGTCATTTTCACGCTGATACAAAGCTGAATATACTTCCTTCTTCCTTGCATCCAAAACTGCGCAGACCTGATACGCTGGATAAGGGATATTATGCGCTAGAGCATCAAGCGTTCCAATTCCTATTAATGGAATATTTAACCCCAAAGCTAATCCTTTGGCTGTAGCAAGCCCTATACGCAAGCCAGTAAATGAACCGGGTCCAATGGATATGGCTATACCCTCAATCTGCCTTTTATCCAGAGACGCATCTTTCAATATCCAGTCCAGCGCAGGCATTAATCTTGATGAATGTGTCGTTTTCATGTTAAGAGTGTATTCGGCGATTAGCTTTCTTTCGTCCATTAAGGCTAACCCGCCTGTCATCGTTGCTGTTTCTATTCCAAGTATAATCATGATTTCAGGTCTATTGGTCTATAAGTCAATAGGTCTATGAGCCAATCGTAAAAACACATAGCCCCATTAACCGAGACCTATTGACTTTTCTGCCTCCTCTATTAAATCAGCATACTTCTGTCCGTAAGGTATCAGGACAATTTGTCTTTCTGATTCACTAATGTACGTAAATTCTATACGCAAATATTCTTCTGGAAGCAGTTCTTCAGCTTTCTGCGCCCATTCTATAGCTGTTATCCCATCACCATAGAAAAATTCCTCGTAACCAAGCTCATACATATCTTCCGATGATCGCAAACGATAAGTATCAATGTGATAAAGTGGAAGTCTGCCTTTGTATTGGTTTATTATTACAAACGTAGGGCTTGTGACGAAAGATTTTACGTCAAGACCTTCTGCAAGTCCCTGAACGAAGGCTGTTTTTCCGGAACCAAGATCACCGCAAAGAGCGATCAATGTTCCAGCGAATGATCTTTCGCCTATCTCTTTTCCTATATTCTTCGTTTTTTCCGGGCTATGGGATATAATGACAGTTGATTCTTCTGTTTTTCTTACCGTTTCCATAAGCTTTTTTACTTTTACAGGGTCACGTTTGCATTTAGTAGCTTCAACTCCCGATGCAAGGTCAACACCATAAGGATCAATTTTGATCAATGCCTCTCTCACATTATCGGGATTGATACCACCTGCAAGGAATACGGGAATTTGAACCGTATTGAACAATTCCTTTGCTATATCCCAATCAGCGGCTTTTCCCGTTCCGCCATAGCGACCCGGCGTTCCTGTGTTTGTTAAGCTGACGGTATCTATGACTATAACATCAGCACCTGCTTGTTCATAGCCTTTCATTTCCTCTTTTACTTTGTCAACGTCCACTTCTGCCTGACCTTTGACCGGAAGATAGACTGCCAGCCATATCTGGCAGGTCAATCTTTTCTTAAGCTCATGAATCGTCTCTATCGTTGTTTGACCGAGTAAATGCACACCATACGGTTTTATTACATCTACGATATGGCTTATGTCTTCCACACCCATGTTATATAGAAGCGTCAAAGCGGGTATTTTTGACGATTCAACCACAGCCTTTGCTTGCTCAATATTCAGAGAACGTTCCGATATGGAAACATTCACAAGGACACCAAGATAATCAGCTTTGGCATCAACCGCCATCAAAGCGTCTTGAACACTCGTTGTTCCACAAATTTTTACTTTATATTTTTTCTTCATCATCATCTTCCAGAGTTTCAAATCCATCTCTTACTAAAAAAATAACAACGTATTTATAAAGAAATCATACATTTATAATGGCACAAAAGTCAATAGTATTCTATTCTGGAATGATTATAGAAATAGAAAAGCCTTCTATACAAGATTAAAGGCAATTTATTAAAGTTGCCTAAACTTTCCTGTTTTATACTTGGCATGGCATAACTTTTGTAGTATAATAGCATTAAAATAATGCTTATAATACACAAGCTCAAGAGGAACTGAAAACACAGGAATCAGATTTATCAAACAGAGGAGGAGATTCTTAGAAATGGGTAAGTTTTACATCACAACACCAATCTATTACGTAAATGATATTCCACACGTTGGACACGCTTATTGCACTATCGCTACGGATGTTATGGCTCGGTATCATCGTATGTATGGGGATGATGTGTTTTTCCTTACTGGAACTGATGAGCATGGTCAGAATATCGAGCGCATTGCAAAAGAAAAAGGTGTCCCTGTACAAAAATACTGTGATGATATTACAGCCCAATTCATGTCCCTCTGGAATAAACTTGATATTTCTCATGATTACTTCGTTCGTACCACAAGCCAGCGACATAAAACAGCCGCCCAGAAACTCTTTCGTGCTATATACGAATCTGGTGACGTTTATAAAGGACATTACGAAGGCTGGTATTGCGCTCCATGCGAGACGTTTTATACAGAAAAGGATTTACTCGAAGGTAATCGTTGCCCTATCCACGAAAGACCTGCTGAATGGATAAAGGAAGAAAATTATTTCTTTGCTTTATCCAAATATCAGGATAAACTATTAAAACTCATCGAGGGAAATCCAGATTTTCTGCAACCAGAAAGCAGACGAAACGAGGTATTAAACATTATCAGGTCAGGACTTGAAGACAGAAGCATTACCCGCTCATCAGTGAAGTGGGGTGTTCCTGTGCCAATAGAGTCAAGCGATGGTGTTATGTACGTCTGGTTTGATGCTTTGAGCAATTACATAACTGCCATAGGTTACGAAGATGATCCTGATATGATGGCACGATATTGGCCCGCAGATATACATTTGATCGGCAAAGAGATTCTGATATTTCATGCTATTATCTGGCCCGCTTTACTAATGTCAGCCGATATTCCTCTCCCCAAAAAGATATTCGGACATGGTTTTTTGACTAAAGATGGAAAGAAGATCAGCAAAACTACAGGAAACATAATTAACCCAAACGCATTGATTGATGAGTTTGGAACTGATTCAGTGAGATATTTCTTTATGCGTGAATACACTTTCGGAAGTGACGGTGACTTTACACGAGGGGCTTTTATCCACAGACTTAACAGTGATCTGGCAAACGATCTTGGTAATCTGCTTAACCGTACCCTGGCAATGGTTAAACAGAATTTTGATGGCATTATCCCTCAAAGCGGTGATCTCAGTGAAAACGACAAGGAACTCGTAAACATTGCTTTGGGAACATTATCACGCACAAGACCATTAATAGATAAACTCGCATTTAGTGAAGTCCTTGAGGTTATATGGGAACTAGTACGCCGTGCTAACAAGTACCTCGATGAAAGTGCACCATGGAGATTAGCTAAGGATCCAGCAAACAAAGAACGAGTTGCGACAATACTTTATAATTGTGTTGAGTCACTTAGATTCCTGAGCATACTTTTAACGCCATTTATACCCAATTCAGCATTGAAGATGCAGGAACAGATAGGGATAACAGGAATACTACCAGAGCAGACCTTCGCTGATCTCGAATGGGGAAAAACACCTTCAAACATACCTCTCGGCAGCGTGGAACCCATATTCCCAAGAATTGAAGTGGAACTAAAACAGGAAGTCAAAGCGTCTGACACATCAGAGATCACCATTGACGACTTCAAGAAAATTGAATTAAAGGTTGTCCAGATACTTACTGCTGAGGCTGTCGAGGGTGCGGACAAGCTACTCCGTCTTACTGTGGAAACGGGTTCAGGTGTAAGAGATGTTGTGGCAGGAATAGCGCAATATTATCCGCCATCTGAATTAGTCGGTATGAAAGTAATACTCGTATCAAATCTAAAGCCTGCAAAAGTCAGAGGTATCGAGTCTCAGGGGATGATCCTTGCCGCTGTCGGAAAAAGTGATCTATCTGTCTTAACAGTACAGAAGGATATGCCTATTGGAACGAAGGTGCGATAAGAAATGTATATTAGCGAACTATTATCTCAAAAATATACTGCATTAGACAGGTTCAGGGAGCTTGTTCTATCCAGTGACGTCAAAGATCAGGTGGCAAGCATTATCCTTTTTGGTAGTGTCTTAAAAGGTGATGCAAGAACCGATAGTGATATTGATGTCCTTGTTTTTGGCTTTGGAGATATTAGAAAGCTTTTAGAAACGTGTGCAGAAATCGCTTTTGACATAGTAACCGAATCTGCGGAACTTGTTCAACCTTTGATATATAGCGTTTATGACCTGTTATATCCAAGATCACACTTTATACTTAGAGTCATACAGGAAGGCAGGGAAATATTTAAGATGAATGAGGATGAGTTTAAAGTCAACGAAATGAATGGTTATCTTAATATGGCTCAAGAGTATCTTGATGTTGCTCAAAATAGCCTTAATGAAGGAAAATTCAGAGTAGCAGTTGATACAGCATTTAATGTAGCAGAAATATGCACTAGAGCACTTTTGCTTTTGAAGCTTGAAGATATTCCAGCATCACATGGGGGAGTAGTTAATAAGTTTAGCGAATTATACGTTATGACCGGACTCGCTTCCAAAAAAATCGGACGTAATCTAAATATAATGATGGAATTCAGGAGTAAAGCAAGATATGATGTCTACGCTCTTATTGATGAAACAATTGCTAAATCTGCCATTGAATTAGCTGAAACCATGATGGAATTGTTGAAAAACTTGAAAGCAGAATGAAAATATGCTTATTGATACACATGCACATCTACAAATGAAGGATTATAATTCAGACAGGGATGCTGTATTGAAAAGAGCGAAGGAAGCAGGCGTTGACTACATAATCAATGCCAGTTTTGACTTGCCATCGAGTCAACAAGCTGTTAAACTAACAGAAGAACACGAAAATCTCTTTGCGTCGGTAGGCATACATCCCCATGATGCGAAGACGCTGGATGATGAGGTTTTTGATGCTCTGCGTGAACTTGCCAAACATCCGAAAGTCGTTGCCATAGGTGAGATCGGTCTGGATTATTACAGGGATTTATCCCCTCGTCCACTTCAGAGAGCAGTATTTGAAAGGCTGATGTCTTTTGCTCATGAATTAAGATTGCCGATAATAATACATAATCGTGATTCTCATGAAGATATGCTTGCGATATTAAAGAAGAACTTGAATGGTATGAGCGGGGTTATGCACTGCTTTTCTGGTGATCAGGATTTCGCAGATCAATGTCTTGAGATGGGGTTATATATCTCTTTTGCCGGTCCGGTGACTTATCCTAACGCACTTGTGCTTCAAAAGGTTGCACAAAATATCCCGGATGATAGGTTTTTTATTGAGACAGACTGTCCTTATCTTTCCCCACAATTCATGCGAGGTAAAAGAAATGAACCTTCTTATATAAAAGCCATCGCAAAAAAGATAGCAGAATTAAGGCATATCACATTCCCTGAGATAAGTCGTATTAGCACGGAAAATGCTAAAAGTTTCTTTAAAATCTTATAGCAACAATTTTATAAATAGAGGATTAAATAGAAGAATCATTTAATCCATGTTAGGAGGATGTTTTGACATTTCTAAAAGCAATTATTTTAGGTATAGTTCAAGGATTGACGGAATTTCTACCGATAAGTAGTTCAGGTCATCTCGTATTGGCTCAATCATTGCTTAATATAACCGAACCGCTTAGGAAAGAGATATTGTTTTTTGATGTAATGTTACATTTTGGAACACTATTGGCTGTGGTTGTATTTTTCTGGAGAGATATTCGTGACGTATTATTAGCCATTTTTGGACGTGACCCCGGTTTAAGACGAAGCAATTTCAAATCAAAAAGTCCAGCAAGAATGTTTTTTTGGTACATAATATTCGGAACGATACCAACATTAATAATAGCTATGGTATTGAAGAAGACGATAGAAAAGGCGTTTACTGATCCCTTGCTGGTAGCCATAATGCTCATAATAACGGGAGTCGTTCTCTGGTTATCGGGAAGGATTGGACAGCGTGGAAAAATACTTAATACAAGTCGTGCAATAATAATCGGGATCGTACAGGGCATTGCCGCACTGCCGGGTATATCACGTTCTGGATCAACTATATCAACTGCACTGATGCTTGGTATTGATGGAGAACAAGCGGCAAGATTTTCGCTTTTGATGTCAATACCTGCGATACTCGGCGCTTCAATACTGGAGTTAAAAGAGGTACAAAGCGTTGATATTTCCGTCACGATGACTCTGGTTGGTATAGGTGCGGCATTTATAGTTGGTTTAATTGCTATCGGTTTCCTCGTAAGAGTATTAAAACGTGGTCATTTATCAAGATTTGCTTATTACTGCTGGACAATTGGTGCATTGGCTATCGTGTGGCATTTCATTAAGGGTAGTATTTAATTTTGAATATTGAAAAATTGAAGATTGCACTAAATTCAAAGATTAAGCTGTTGGGGATAGAAGAAGAATTAGCTTGGGAACAGCAAGGAGAAAATTTGCTTATCATGTTGCCAAAAACCTATCCTGATTCGGAAGCTTATGTATTGCGCATAAACCAATAATTAAAGAGTATTTTAGTGTAGATAGTTTTTTACTCGTGCTTTCGGAGGGAGATATTTTTGATGAGACGTGCATTTATATTTGTTACTATTTTTGTATTTGTGATATGTTCAGCGAACGTATATGCCGGAACGGCACGAACTGCGGCTCCGTTTTTATCTTCAGATGGCGGAACGAGAGCCGCTGGTATGCCTGACGCATTTACTGCCGTTCCGGGTGACATCATATCTGCATTCTGGAATCCCGGCGGATTGGCTTCCATATCCGAAAGACAGGCAACCATCGCATACAGCAACGTATCTGCAATGTTCGGTGATGCCAGCGAAGGTATGTACTATGCACTAATGGCTTTTGCAATGCCAGTCAGTGACATCGGGGTATTCGGTACAACACTTCAGCTTTATGGACAGGGAACAACGGTTAAAACCAGGGCAGTTCTTGTTTGCTCCAGTATTGCTACAGCAAAAGGGATCCATCATTATGTGTTTTTCAATAGAGATAGGGAACGTATATCAGAACACGGGTTTCTCGAAACAAGCGCTTTTGAAGGAGCTCAACTGAAGTATACTTGGAAAGAATTGGAGCCTGAAAAGGATAACTATAACTTCAGCATTATCCAAAGTGACTTAGATTTTCTGACATCAAAAGAGAAAAAGCTCTTCATCCAGCTTCAGGATGTTTCATTCGACATATCCATTATCAATGTTCCTCAGTATTTATGTGAAGATAATAACTATAATGGAGGAGTTGCCAAACAATATCGTTATGAAGGGAATGATGAGAAGAATGCTGTGCCAGAAGGTTGGGTCGCCAGACGTTGGGATCCGGCAGTGCAGAAGAGATTTCAGAAACTCCTTTTTGCTTTAGGAAAAGAGTTTGACGGAAAAATCGAAGGGATTAACCTGCCTGAGACATCAGTCGAATTCGGGGAGAGCGGATGGTTGTTTCCCAAGGGATTTACCTTTGATGTTTACAGAGATGCCATTATTGAGAACATGAAGATACTAAAGAAAGCGTTTCCAAAATCAGTGACGATTCAATACGCCAACTTTATGCCCGGAGAATGGCTTCCATGGAAAAACGAGTCCTATTTAAGTAGTGTATACCAAAGTGCCCAAGAGCTAAAAGTGGGTGTAGGAGGTCCTGATTTATTACCCTATCGAAAAGGACAAATGAATCACAGCTACCAATTTATTAGGCAATCTGATGGCATTGTCCCAACAGGTATCGCTGTTCAGTGGGGTAACTACGAATACACAAATCCTAAGACAGGTAAGCAAGTTACGGTTCAGGAATTGCTGGAATTCGGTAGAGATTATCTCAAAGTTGACTATATTTTCTGGTGCCCTCAAGAACCCTATTATTCCGAGAGATTGATCCCATTCCTTCAATAATTAAAAATGAGGTTAAAAAATTCTCAATGAATGCTGTATCCAACTAGACATTTTTACATGGAAGTGAACCATACAATAATAAAATGAAAATTGATTGCCACTCACACGTAAACGGCAGAAAGCAAAACTGGGGATGGGATAACAACGACAGGCTCATTGATGCCTCAGATAAACTTGGCATTGATAAACTCTGTTGCTCAATACCTATTACGAGCGATATGCCCAAACCCGATGAAGTTAAAATATGTAATGACGACGTTCTGGAATGTATGAAACGCTATCCAGACCGAATACTCGGATACTGCTTTGTAAACCCCGGTTATGAAAAAGAGTCTATAATGGAGATTGAGAGATGCGTCATTAAACATGGCATGATGGGAATTAAGCTTTATAACCAGTTCAAATGCTCTGATCCTGTAGTCTATCCAATTGCAGAGAAGGCGATCGAGCTTGGGATACCTATTCTGGAACATGCTGGCTATATAATGGATCCTGAACAAGCATCTGGACAACCGAATCTTTCTCATGCGGGTGATTTTGCTATCTTAGCAAAAAAATATCCTGAAGCCATGCTTATCGAAGCACACGTTGGTGGCGGTGGTGATTGGGAATGGGCAATAAAATCACTTCGGCACAGCCCAAATGTATACCTTGACACAAGCGGAAGCGTTATTGATGAAGGCATAATAGAGATGGCTGTGAGAGAGCTTGGTGTTGAAAGGTTATTATTCGGTACAGATATGACTATGGAAGGCGGAGTTGGTAAAGTATTGGGTGCGAAAATCACAGAATCTCAGCGTGAAAGCATATTCTGGAAAAACATGCAAGTCATTCTTGACAAAAAAAGGATTTAACCTTGGTAATAGATATTAATGCCTATATCGGACATTGGCCATTTCGACAACTCAGAAATAATACACCTGAAGGTTTACTCAGGCTGATGGATGAGAATAGCATAGACAAAGCGATGGTTTCGTCTATAAATGCCATTTTTTATCGGAACAGTCAGGCAGGGAATGAGGAATTGTCGGATTGGACAAAAAACTATCATGACAGGTTCATACCTTTTGCTACACTGAACCCAAAGTATGCTGAATGGAAAGATGATCTGAAAAAGTGTTACGAAGCATACGGTATGATAGGAATTCGCATGTTTCCGCATTACCATAATTATAAGCTGTACCAAGATGAAGGACTCGAAATGGTCGAGTTTGCTACAGAGATGGATATGGCAATATCTGTTCCTATTAGACTAGAAGACAGGCGACAACGGCACTGGCTTGATAACGTGAATGACCTCCCTTTATCAGATATAGAATCAGCTATTCGTGCATGTCCTGAAGCAAGTTTTATGATACTAAATGGTCGAGGGTTTGAAAGCTCAAGCTTGTTTAGAGACGAAAATCTGAAAAATAAAAAATTCATTATTGACATTTCAAGGCTAAGTGTGGTACTACAAAGAGAGATACCAAAATTGATCGAACTTGCGGGAATATCAAAGATTGCTTTTGGAACTGGAATACCATTTAATTATCCGAATCCCGCACTTTTGAAAGCAAAGATACTTGACGTGCCTGAACAGGACAAAGAAGCTTTGCTATGGTGTAACGCATTGGGAATTATAGAATCTTGATTTCATTTCATGTCAGGTAGCACTTGATGGTCTACTCAAACCCCGCAAACCTGATACCGTCTATGACCGGGTAGAACGCTACAAGACTGAAAGTATTGCTGGTTTACCAGTCAAACCAGGACGAAAACCTGCATACTCCCCAAAGTATCAACAAAAGGAGGAAGCTAAAGAAGCTATAGTTCTGATACTGCTTTTCGTGGTGTAGGAGCATTGAATGCCATTACAGGACAGGTAACCTATCAGCAATCATGGAAGGTAGGTATAAAGCAACTGACCCAATTCTATGATTCCATAGTAGCAGACTATCCACGAGCAATCACCATATATATGGTTCAATTGGCCTGTGCATTATCACCCGGATGTGGCATACATACAACCCCAGCATTTTGAGTTTCCTATTCATGTGCCAAAAAATTGGTCAACCAAACCATCATCAAAGGCAAAGATAGGGAATTTACCAATAAAGATAGTTCAGATGCCGACCTACGCATCGTGGGCAAACCCTATTGAGAAGCTATGGAAATGGGTAAGACAGACGGTTATTCACCTCCATCGGTTAAGTGATGACTGGTCAACTCTCAAGCAACGCATTTGGGATTTCATTTTGCCATTCA
>Ga0315279_10005214_pt1 | contig 16989 bp, 11 predicted proteins | sample YL17G06_20_MG_FD_203694 | JGI IMG/M metagenome (GOLD analysis project Ga0315279, IMG submission 203694) | Sediment microbial communities from Yellowstone Lake, YNP, Wyoming, USA - YL17G06_20 | ecosystem: Environmental > Aquatic > Freshwater > Lake > Sediment | place: USA: Wyoming | collected...
CAGGATGGTGGGGATGCGCTTGGCGAGCATGGTCTTGCCCGCGCCCGGCGGGCCGATCATCAACAGGTTGTGGTGCCCCGCGGCGGCTATGGTCAGGGCCCGCTTGGCCGACTCCTGCCCGCGGACGTCGGCGAAGTCGACGTCGTACCGCCCTTCTGCGGCGAATATCTCATTGAGGTCGACGCTGAGCGGCTCGATGGGCAACTCGCCGGTGAGGAAGCCCATCACGTCGGTCAGGAAGCTGGCCGGTATGACGTCGATGCCCTCGACGACGGCGGCCTCGGCGGCATTGTCGGCGGGCACTATCAGCCCGGCGAAGCCCTTGCGCTGCGCCATCATCGCGGTGGCCAGAGCGCCGCGGACGGGCCTGAGGCGCCCGTCGAGGGCGAGCTCGCCGACCAGGACGTAGCGGCCGATGCTGTCGGAGGCGAACATCCCGCCGGCCACGCAGACGGCCAGGGCGATGGGCAGGTCGAGGGCGGCGGAGTCTTTCCTGACGTCGGCCGGGGCGAGGCTGATCGTGACCTTCGGTCCGGGCCAGCGATAGCCGCTGTTGCGCAGCGCGGCTTGGATGCGTGAGACGCACTCTTTGACGGCGGCCTCGGCCAGGCCCACCAGGTTGAGCTCGCCGACCCTGCCGGATGAGACGTCGGCCTCGACCTCGCACGGTATGGCGTCGATGCCCTGAAGGACGGAACTGTGGGTCCTGGAAATCATGGTTTCCTCCCGGCGGCCCCGTGGGTTGCCCCGAAGGGATCGCGATTGCGGGCAGGGAGATGTTAAGCCACCGTAGCGCCTGCACGCCAGAGGCAACCTGCCCCAGCGGGGCGCAGGCTGGCGGGGTATGGTGGCCGGTAGTACTCCGTCACTAACGAACCGGTGCGTAAGTGAGCCGCGACCGTCAGCGGACGGCGAGAGCCGCAAATGCGGGGGCTGAGCGTTCCCCCGCGGACAAGGCAGGTCTCGCACGCTCGCGGCGTATTGGAGTGCACCCCATCAGGTAAGCACTGACGGACTACTGGCGCCCGTGCTTGGAGGCGGTCCCAGCCGGCGCCGGCTTGGCGGAAGCCTCCGCCAGTTCCGCAGCGGCACAGGCCATCTGAAGCGACGCCAGGCCGTTGTCCTCGGTTATCCTTCGCCGGTGGGCGGGGTCGCGGATGCAGGCTACCTGATCGGCCAGCAGGTCCCTTACGCCTGAGGCGTACGCCGCCTCCTTGTCGTGTTGCGGCGCGTACGTCAGCTTCACTCGCCTGCTGACGGTCCGCCGCTTGCCCCGGCCTTCGGCGACGCCGTCGTCGCCGTACTCGGCCCGCACCTCCATCCTGGAGCCGGGAAGCAGCCTAGCTAGTCCGTCGGCGCCCTTCTCATCCACGGCTGCGTCCACCTCCAGCACCAGCGGGATCCATCCGTCCACGCGGATGTCGCCCATCTCAAAGACCAACCTGTGGTCGGTGCGGTCCAGCAGGTTCAACTGGTCGAAGCCGTGATAGTGGCTGGCGATCGTGCCGCCGTCGTGCTGGACCACGCAGGTCACGCGGTCCTCCATGCCGGTGCCGTCCCGGCGTTCGGCGTGGGCGCTGATGACCTTGCCCCGGCCAAACCAATAGCCGTAGAGGTCAAAGAAGTGGACTCCGTGCTCGATAAAGATCCCGCCTGAAACGCCCTTGTCCCAGAACCAGTGCGTTGCCATAAGCTTCGTGTCGGAAGCGCAGTTTGTGAGCCTAGCCGACAGGGGCAGCCCCAGCAGGCCGGAGCCTATGATCGCCTTGACGGCCTCGGTCGCCGCGTTGTACCGCAGGACGAAGTTAACCGGGACGATCCGCCTGCCCCCCCGGGCCGCTGCGAGCATTTCCTCCGCCTGGGCCACCGTGACGGCCAGCGGCTTCTCGCAGAGGCAGTGCTTGCCCGCCGCCAGCACGGCCATGACCAGCCCGTAGTGGCTGGACGGGGGCGTGGCGACGTGGACCAGGCCGACGTCGCCGCGAGCGATGAGTTGGTCGGCGCTATAGCATGCCGGAACGTGGAACTCCCGCGCCACGGCGTCGGCGGCCTCCTTGACGACATCCGCCGCTGCCGCCAGGCGCACTCCTTCCATCCGCCGGAAGGCCCGCAGGCAGAACTGGCCAAATCCCCCGCATCCGATCAAGCCCAGACCAATCGACCCACTGGTCGCCATAGCGTTCTCCCTGCGCCGTAATCGCAGGACATGAGCCTAGTTTCGCGCCGAGCCCGCATCAAGCGGCAAGCTTGACTTGCCCGCGGCCAGCATGGGATACTCGCCTTGCACTCGATGATAGCCAGGCCCCCTGAAAGCCCCGCAAAAGCATGATCGGACTGATCAGAGCGTTGTTCATCACGATGCTCGGCGGCACCCGCAACGAGCGCATCGTTCGCGGCCGCATGCGCTTCGTCACCGGGTGGATCAACCCCCTCGAACAGGAGATGCGGGCCCTGAGCCCCGAGCAGCTTCTGGCCACGACAGAGCGGCTTCGCTCCCGCCTGGCGGCGGGCGAGGACCGCGATGACATCAAGGCGGAGGCGTTCGCGGCGGTGCGCGAGGCCTCGCGGCGGGCGCAAGACCACCGCCAGTTCGACGTGCAACTGGCAGCCGGGCTTATCCTGGACGATGGCTGGGTGGCCGAGGAAGCCACGGGCGAGGGCAAGACGATCGCCTGCTACCCCGCCATCTACATGGTCGTGATCGAGGGGATGCACGTCCACGTGGTGACCACCAACGACTATCTTGTCAAGCGCGACGCCGAGTTCGCCAAGCCGATCTTCGAGATGTTGGGCGTGACTGTCGGCTACATCACCAACGACATGCCCGCCTACGGGCCCGATGCCGACGTGCGGAGACAGGCCTACTCCTGCAACGTGACTTACGGGATGAACAGCGAGTTCGGCTTCGACTACCTGCGGGACAACATGAAGTCGTCGGTGTCCGACCAGGTGCAGGGCCCGCTGGACTTCGCGATCGTCGATGAGGTGGACAACATACTGATCGACGAGGCTCGGACCCCGCTAATCCTGTCCGGCCTGGGCTACGGAGACCCAGGCAGGTACGCCAAGGCCGACGCAGTGGCCGCCGAACTGATGAACAGGAACCGCCCGTGGGACCGCGCCAACAAGCGAGTCGATTCGCTCAAGCGGGAGATCAAGGCCCTGGACGGCGAGCTGGGCAAGTCCGCCAGGGAGCAGCGCGGGCAGATCGACAACAAGCTCCAGCAGGCCCGGGCCGACATGGAACAGGCCGAAAACGCCCTCCAGAAGGAGTCGCAGCTCTACGAAGTGGAGTTGGACCGCAAGTCGGCCCACATGACGCACGAAGGCGTGGCCGTCGCTCAGGAAGTGGCCGACGTGGGCAGCTTCTACGTCGGGGCGAACATGGAATGGCCGCACCTCATGGAGCAGGCCCTGCGGGCCAGGCTGGTCTTTGAAAAGGACAAGGACTACGTCGTCCAGAACGGCGAGGTGATAATCGTAGATGAGTTCACCGGCAGGCTGATGCACGGGCGGCAATGGTCCGACGGGCTTCACCAGGCGGTCGAGGCCAAGGAACGCGTCCAGATCAAGCAGGAGACGCAGACCATGGCCACCATCACCCTCCAGAACTACTTCAAGCTCTACAAGAAGCTGGCCGGCATGACCGGCACGGCCATGACCGAGGCGGAGGAGTTCCTCAAGATATACAGTCTGGACGCCTCCAGCGTGCCGACCCACCGCCCTGTCAACCGCGTGGACCACGAGGACCGCATCTACGCCGAGCAGGACGCCAAGTACGACGCCATCGTCGAGGAGATACACCGCACAAGCTCCGCCGGGCGCCCCGTGTTGGTCGGCACGACCAGCATAGAGAAGTCCGAGCACATCTCCAACCTGCTGACGCGCCGGCACGGCATAGAGCATCTGGTGCTCAACGGCAGGCGGGAGAACGCCGACCGCGAGGGCGAAATCGTCAAGCTCGCCGGGGGCCAGCACCCGCTCAAGAAGGGCTCCAAGGAGATGGTCGGCAACGTCACCATCGCCACGAACATGGCCGGCAGGGGCACCGACATCAAGCTTGCGCCGCCGACGGTCTGGCACAACTGCCGCGTGCCGGCCGCTGACAAGCTCGCCGAGCTGGGCGTGGAAGTCGAGGACCTGTTCCCACCGGGCGTCAACAAGTGCTGCCTCCACTGCCCCCAATACGATCCCGACACCGGCTGTGCTCACTGCTTCAAGCCGAAGATCGACGCTGAGTTCCCCCTGCGGGGGCGGACCGCCTGCCGTGACGACGTGCCGTGCGGCCTGCACATAGTCGGCACCGAGCGCCATGAGGCACGGCGGATCGACAACCAGCTCCGCGGGCGGTCAGGCAGGCAGGGCGACCCGGGGTCGAGCAGGTTCTTCCTTTCGCTCCGCGACGAGCTGATGACCACGTTCGCCGGCGAGTGGACGGTGAAGGTTCTTGGCTGGCTGGGCCTACAGGGCGACGTTGCCATCGAGGACAAGCGCGTCACCAGGGGCATCGAGCGAGCCCAGCGCAAGGTCGAGGAGCGCAACTTCGAGGTGCGCAAGAACCTGCTGGAATACGACGAGGTGATGGACTACCAGCGCCACACCTTCTACGGCCAGCGACAGAAGATACTCAAAGGCCGGGGCCTTGAGGGCCTAGTGAAAGAGATGCTGAGCGAGTCGGTCTGGGAGGCGGTGGAAAGCTACCTCGACGGCGGCTACGCAAGGCGATGCATCGCCGAATGGGCGAGGCAGAACCTCCAGATACAGATCGAGGACTCCCAGGTACGCGCGCAGAACGCCGAGGACCTGCCCTCGCTGATCGACGACCTCCGCAACCGGGCGAAGGAAGAAACCGCCTCGGTCATCAGCATGACCCTCGGGGAGTACATGGACCCCGATCTGGACAGCCAGGAGTGGGACCTTCGGGGCCTGAGCAGTTGGGCGATGAGCCGCTTCGGCGTCAGCCTGCCGCAGAACCAGCTTCGCCGGATGGAGCCCGGCGAGGTCGAGAGGCAGCTCTTCGAGGCGGCGTGCGAGCGGATCGACGTGATCGACCTGTCGCCCCTGGGGCGCCTGCTTGAGGCGGACTTCCCCTCCAGGGCGCTTGCCGAGTGGGTGCGAGGCAAGTCCGGCGTCCAGGTCGACCCGGCCGAACTGGCCGGCGACACCGGAACGGTCTACGAGCACCTGATGGAGCGCCTGACCGACGCCTACAGGCAGAGGGAGATCGAATACCCCGTCGAGCACGCCATAGAGCTGACGGTGGGCCGGTCGGACACGCAGAACGTTTACGCCCTCAACAGCCTGGCCGAGTGGGCCAATCGCAAGTACGAGGCGGGCCTGACCGGCGAGCAGCTCCGCGGGCAGAAGGTACAACACATCAGGGACAGCCTGGTGGAGCTCTCGCGCCAGTGGAACGAGGGCGATAAGCTCCAACAGGAGATCCGCCGGGCCGTCAGCGGCTCGGAAGGATCACCGGCAGGATCAACGTCGAGGAACGGAAACGGGGACGAGGCGCCAGGTCACGGTGTTGCGCCAACTCGGGACGTAGACGTCGCGGCGGCCATCCGGTTCGCCAAGGCCAGGTTTGACACGGATATGGCCGAGGCCGACTTCGACGGTGACCAGGCGCCGGGCCGCGATGCTTCGGCTTGGCGTCCTGGGAACCTCGACGTGGCAGGCAAGTTGGTGGAGGTCGGGCGGCAGTTTCTCCGCCGGGAAATGACCGAGCTGGAGCGGTTCGTCCTGCTCCAGATATACGACACCTCGTGGACGGACCACCTGCTGGCGATGGACCACCTCAAGAGCGGCATAGGCCTGAGGGGCTACGCCGAGCAGGACCCTCGCGTCGCGTACAAACGGGAAGGGTCGCGGCTGTTCCTGGAGATGTTGGCCGGCGTCCGCGAGAAGGTCACCGACATGATCTTCAAGATCCGCCTGAGCGCCGAGACCAGGATGTCCAGCGCGTACAACGTGACCAACGTCGTGCACGAGCAGCTTACCGCCTACGACACCATGGCGCAGGACATGGCCGCCCAGCAGGCGCAGGCCGGGGCGCCCCAGAAGGTCAAGCCGATCGTCCGGGAAGCGCCCCGGGTCGGCCGGAACGACCCATGCCCCTGCGGGTCCGGCAAGAAGTTCAAGAAGTGCTGCGGCCGCGGGCTCTGAGGCCCGCAGCCGGCTGGTAAAGGACAACATCAGATGGCTCGCGACCCGGTCGCCGACAGGTTCCAGAAGAAACAACAGGACCGCAAACTGACCGACCTGGCCAACAGGAAACGCGGCAAGGAAGAAGTTCAGGCTGAGAAGGAACTGCTGGACAAGACGGAAAAGACCCCGCCCATCAAGAAGGGCCAATCGCCCGTCGGCAGGAACGACCCCTGCCCGTGCGGGTCAGGCAAGAAGTTCAAGAGGTGCTGCGGGGCGGAATAGGCCTCCCTGGAGGCGGTTGCAGGACCATCTTGCCGCGAGAGCCACGATCGTGAAGGAGCGGACGAGTAAACACGCGGTTCCGCCAGCCCGCTCCCTGACGCTCGCGGCTCGTCCGGGGCAGTGGGGGGGGGTCCCGTGGACGCTTCCGGTCTGTCAAAGTCTCTGCCAGGCGGGCGGGTTCTTGAGCTTGTAGAGCATCTCGCCGGCCTTGGGGACGTAGAGCCTGCCTTCGTCCTCCCGCCCCTGCCATTGCGAGACGTCTATGCTCGCCGGGTCCCGATAGCCCAGGTTTACCTGCCGGCAGACCTCCTCCGGTATGCCAGTGGCCAGCGTGACCTGCACGCGGGGCGTCTCCACGCCGTTGACCATCTTCCCGATGCCCCGGACGTGCGTGGAGTGCGCCAGGACGCCCCAGGGGTATTCCTTGAACCTGTTCCAGTCGGCCAGGAAGTAGTCCCTGGTGTGGTAGCCGATCCGGCGTATCACGTCGCCATGCGAGTAGGATATTTCGGTTATGTGCGGGGCGTAGATTATCAGCTCGCCGTCGTCGGCGACGACGGGCTCCATCTTGTACATGCACTTCCCGCCGGTCCAGAGGTCGTCGTACATCTGGGGGGCGCGCGACAGGACCGAGTCGTACGCCCTGTCGGTGTAGATTATGTGGACCTTGTCGGACAGGTCGGCGGCGGCCGACCACGCCTCCCGCACCGCGCCGAAGTAAAGCCCGCAGAGGTCGTGCCCCTTCACCACCATGCACAGGGCGCAGGTCTGGACCTTGACCATGTCGAAGGCTGCCTCCAGCGTGGCGCGGACCGGCGTGTCCTTTGTGCCGATGATCTTCGGATTGGTGATGACCGCGCCCAACCAATGGAAGAAGTTGAGCAGGTCGGGCCCGCATATGCCCGGAAAGAAGTACTTCGCCCCGCCGGAGAAGCCGGCCACCTCGTGCGGGAAGACCGGCCCCACCACCATCACGATGTCGTACTGGAAGATGAGCTTGTTGACGGTGACCTCCACGTCCATGGCGAACAGCCCGCCGCTGATCCTGTCAACGTCGGAGGCGCTCAGCGTGCCAATCTTCGCAAGGGCGGCGGGGTCCTTCCAAAGGTGGTTAAAGACCTTCGAGTCGCCCAGGACCTCCGTGCGTCTGCCGGAAGCGATGCCCAGCAGGGAGTCGATCTTCTGGTCGCTCATCGGCGGATGGGTGCCCAAGGCCACCAGGAAGTCCAGCTCGCCGGCGCGCCCCCCAAGGCATTCCTTCAGCAGGCGGACGACCATCGGCAGAGGACAAGTCCTTGTGCTATCGGGAATTAGGGCCAGCACCTTCTTGCCGTCGGCCTTTAGGCCGTCGACGGCCGAGCGGACTATTCGCCGTACTTGCTCCTCCGACATCTGCTTGTCGGCGGAACCGGTCCCGATAACGCTCATGCGCGTCTCCCAAGACACCCAGCGCAGTTGGGGGCGCTGGGGCGAGGCTCCTTCGGCGTCGTCGAATCGAGGCGCTCCAGCCGCCACAGACATCCCTGGCGAACCTGATCCGTTCATGTCGAATTCGCTGCAACCCGATTATACTATACTGCGTATCGAAAGGACCCACATGATAGTCGTGCACGTCACGCATGAGGCCGTCGAGAAGATCGGGGGGATCGGGGCGGTGATAGCCGGGCTTATGACCGCCGACGCCTACGCCAAGAAGGTCTCGCGGACCGTGCTGCTGGGTCCGCTTCTGTCCACGGACAGGCCGGTCAACAGGCGGCTGGGCGAGGAGGGGCGGGTGATCTACAGCTCGCTGGACGCGGTGGAGGGCCCCCCCTGGCGGGAGAAGTTCCGCCCCGTGGAGAGGACCTACGACGTGGGGATCGTCTACGGCACGCGGAAGATCCACGACCCCTGCTGCGGGCGCCAGGTCGATGCCGAGGTGCTGCTGGTCGACGTGTTCCACAGCAACAAGGACCGCCTGAACTTGTTCAAGGCGGAGCTCTACAGGAAGTTCGCCGTGCCGTCGCTTCCTTTCGAGGACACGTGGGAATATGAGGAGTACGTCCGCCTGGCCGAGCCGGGCTTTGAGGCCCTCAAGGCCATCGGCGTGGGCGGTGGACAGGAGCCGGTGGTGGTGCTCTCGCACGAGTACATGGGCATGCCTACGGCCCTGAAATGCGTGCTCGACGGGGCCGCCAACATGCGGACGGTCTTCTACGCCCACGAAGTGGCGTCGGTCCGTCCGATCGTCGAGAAGATGCCCGGCCACGACACCATGTTCTACAACGTCCTGGAGGTCGCCAAGCAGAACGGCACGACCTTCGACGACGTGTTCCCGGCCGCCAAAGACAACTACAAGCACGCCCTGGTCAAGGCGGGGCGGTACTGCGACTGCGTCTTCGCCGTCGGGGAGTACGTCGTCGAGGAGCTCTGCTTTCTCGACCAGCACTTCCGCACGATGGAGATCGACCTGGTCTACAACGGCATCCCCGCGGTGGGAGTGAGCCTCGCCGAGGCCCGCGCCAGCCACGAGCGGATGCAGCGCTACTCAGCCAACCTGTTTGGCGCCAAGCCGAACTGGATTCTCACCCACGTGGCCAGGCCGGTGCTGAGCAAGGGAATCTGGCGCGACCTGCGCGTGATGCACGAGATGGAGCGGCTGCTGGCCGACTGCGGCGAGACCGCGGTGTACTTCATGCTGGGAACCCTGGCCGGGCAGCGCCGCGCCCAGGACATCCGCCACATGGAGGACGTGTACGGCTGGCCGATCGCTCACGAGCGAGGCTACCCCGATCTCTGCCAGGGCGAGGAAGTGCTGGGCGGGATATTCGACGAGTTCAACCGCAGCCACAAGGCCATCCGAGTGGTGCTGGTCAACCAGTGGGACTGGAACCAGGCCGTCTGCGGCCGGCGGATGCCGGAAGACATGTCCTTCGCTGACATAAGGCGCGGCACCGACGTCGAGTTCGGCCTGAGCATTTACGAGCCTTTCGGCATCAGCCAGCTCGAGCCGCTCTCGTTCGGGGCGATGTGCGTGGTGTCAAACGTATGCGGATGCCTTGGCTTCGCGCGTCGCTCAGCCGGCGGCAGGATGCTCGGCGACAACATAATCGAGGCCGACTTTCTCAGCCTGGCGGTGGAACCCGGCGGCCTGGACGAGATGAAGAACCTCCCCGCCAGCAGGCGCGACGAGTTAGAGACGGCCGAGGGCAAGAGGCTCGCCCAGGACATCGCCGAGCGGCTGCCGCGAGACGAGCAGACGCTCTCCCGCCGCATACAGTTGGGCTACGAGCTGGCGACCAAGATGAGCTGGGAACACGTGGTTGCGGAGTACTTCCTGCCTGGCCTGGACCGCGCCGTCCGAAACGGCTAGGGTTTCGCTACTGATGAACCAATGTATGAGTAAGCCGCGACCGTCAGGGAGCGGACGGCGAAGGCCGCCCACTGAAAGTGGGAATGTCCGCCCCCAACGGGGCAGGTCGCTTACGCTCGCGGCTCGTCGGAGTGCAGTCCATCAGATGACCGATTAACGGAGCACTTGAGCCCCGCCGCCCCCGGTGGCGGCCAGTGAACGTGCCCTGGAGCAACCATGAGGCTTTCGCCCGCGGCGGAACTGGCGGTTAGAAGCATGCTCATCCTGGCGGAGGAGCACGGCCGCGGGCCAGTGACGCTCACCACGATCTGCCGGCGTCGCGCCCTGCCCAGACAGTACCTGGTGAAGATACTCTCGACCCTCGCCAAGGCGGGCCTGGTCACCGCGATCCGCGGCAAGAACGGCGGGTACAAGCTGGCCAAGGCCCCCGAGCAGATCACGGTTCTGGAGATCATCGAGACCATTGAGGGCAGGATCGCCCTGAACTACTGCCAGCAGGAACCCAGCCAGTGCGACCAAACAAGCTGCCCGGTCAGGCCGGTGTGGACGGACTTTCAGAACCTGCTCCGCCATAAGCTCGGCGAAACCACGCTGGCCGACTGCGTGGCACACACGGCGTAGCGACGGTTTCGAGACCCCCCTGGGTGGCACGGGTTGCTGGCAACCCGTGTAACTTCCTCACGGAACCCAGCCCTGCCCTGCAGTCTGCGCCCGTCGGGCTATATGTTCACGGTCTGTCCCGGCTGGAGGAGGTGCACCTTGCAGCCCACGCCTCGGGCGAAGGCCTCGGCGTCGCGGATCGAGCCGATTATGTCGCCCCAGTGATAAGGAATGGCGGCACGCGGGCCGATTGCCTTGCAGGCCAGGCAGGCCTCCTCGGCGCTGAGGGTGTACTTGCCGCCCACCGGCAGGAGGGCAAGGTCGACGCCTGCCTGGCCGCCAGGCAGGTCCGCCAGTTCGCGCATCTCGGGGATCAGGTCAGTGTCGCCGGCGTAGTAGATCCGCCTGCCGCTCATGGTGAACACGGCCCCGCACCATTGGTTGGCCTTGGGGTGGAACGCCTTGCCTATGTTGTAGGCGGCTACGGCCTCGACGGTTATGCCCTTGATGGTGATCTGCTGGCCAGGGTCCACGGCGTTGGCGGCGTGCAGCTTGGCGACGGTCTCGGCCGGGGCTATCACGGCGGTGTCGCCCTTGGAAACCTTGGCAATGTCCTCAGCCGAGCAGTGGTCATGATGGCTGTGCGAGACGAATACTACGTCAGCGTCGTGCGGCGAGTCGGGCAGTTTCCAGGGGTCGATGTAGAGCACCTCGCCCCCGGCTGCGATGCGAAAGCTGGCGTGGCTGATCCACTTGATCTCCATGGACATGGCTTTCTCCTATAGCCGGGTGCTGGCTGTAAGCATTCTACGCTCAGTCCGCCCGGTTGGCCTCCCAGAAAGAATCGCGCCTGGGCGGTTGCCCTTCTTGAATTAGTACCATTGGGGTGCTATATAATAGGTGTAGGAGCCACAGGATGTTGGCGTTCACCAAGAAGACCGGCTATGGCCTCATAGCCCTGAGCTACCTTGCCCGGCTGGAAGGCGGGCGACTCGCCAGCGCCAGGGAGATCGCACGGCGTTTCGGCATGCCGGCCCCGCTGCTGATGAACGTGCTGAAGGAGCTGTCGGCGGCCGGGTACGTATCCGCAACACGCGGCGCCCACGGCGGTTACAGGCTTGCCCGGCGGCCGGAGGATATCGACCTCCAGCAGGTGGTGAGCGTCTTGGACGGCCCGATCCGCCTGGCCGAGTGCGTGCAGCATCACCCGGAGGCCGAGACCGGCCCGTGCAGGTTGATGGATCGCTGCCCCATAGCCGATCCGGTCCACCGGGTGCAGCGGAAGCTGAGCGACTTCCTCAAGGCGGTCACGTTGGCGGAGATAGTCGAGCCCGTAGCCGCGGAGGCAGAAGGCTAGAAAGGTTCACGTAATGTCACTGAGATTGCCCATTTACCTGGATTGCAGCGCGACGACGCCGATCGACCCGCGAGTGCTTGAGGCGATGATGCCCTATCTCACGCAGAAGTTCGGCAACGCCGCCAGCCGGATACACTCCTTCGGCGAGGAAGCCGCCGCCGCCGTCCAGGCCGCCAGGGAGAAGGTCGCCGACCTGATAGGCGCGACGGCCGACGCCATCGTCTTCACCTCCGGTGCCACCGAGAGCAACAACCTGGCCATCAAGGGCGCCGCCGGCATATACGCATCCAAGGGCCAGCACATAATCACCTGCCTGGCCGAGCACAAGGCCGTGCTGGACCCCTGTAGGCACCTGGAGAAGCTCGGCTACGAGGTCACCTGGCTGAAGCCCGACCAGTTCGGCCAGGTGTCGGCCGAGCAGGTGGAGAACGCCATCGCGGACAGGACGATCCTCATCAGCATCATGGCCGCCAACAACGAGATCGGCACGATCAACCCGGTCGAGCGGATCGGCGCGGCGGCCAAGAGAAGAAAGGTGCTCTTCCACTGCGACGCCACGCAGGCCGTGGGGAAAATTCCCATAGACGTCGAGAGGATGGGCATCGACCTGTTGAGCATGTCCGCCCACAAGATGTACGGCCCAAAGGGCGTGGGGGCATTGTACGTCCGCAGACGGGATCCGCGCGTGCGGCTGGACTGCCAGATGCACGGCGGCGGGCACGAGTATGGGATGCGCAGCGGCACGCTCAACGTGCCGGGCATTGTGGGGATGGGCGCCGCAGCCGAGATCGCCGCCAGTGAGATGGCCGACGAGGCGCAGCGCCTGACGGCCTTGCGGGACCGCCTGGAAAAGGGCGTTATGGAGCGGTTGGACTATGTCCGCCTGAACGGCCATCCCACCGAGCGGCTGCCGGGCACGGTGAACCTGTCCTTCGCATACGTCGAGGGCGAATCGGTCATGCTCAAGATGAAGGACATCGCCGTCTCATCCGGCTCGGCATGCACCAGCGCCTCGCTGGAGCCCAGCCACGTCCTTACCGCGATGGGCGTGCCGGAGGACATGGTGCACAACTCCATCCGGTTCAGCCTGGGGCGGCTCACCAGGCCGGATGAGATCGAGTACACCGTTGAGCAGGTGGTGAAGGCGGTGACGGAGCTGCGCGAGCTCAGCCCGCTCTACGACATGGCAATGGCCGGCATCGATCTGGGCAAGGTCCAGTGGAAGGAAGTGTAGGGGCGACGCCGCCCCAAGGGCGCGAACATGGAATACAGCAAGGAACTCATAGAGCACTTTGAGCACCCTCGGAACATCGGTTCGCTAGACGAGGCGTCGCCTCGCGTGGGCACTGGCGTGGTGGGCGCGCCGGTCTGCGGCGACGTGATGAAGCTTCAGGTCGAGGTGGACGACAGCGGGGTGATCGTGGACGCCAAGTTCAAGACCTACGGGTGCGGCTCGGCCATCGCGTCAAGCTCGCTGGCCACCGAGTGGCTGAAGGGCAAGACCGTCGAACAGGCCAAGGATCTGAAGGACAGGAACATCGCCAAGGAGCTCGCCCTTCCGCCCCTGAAGATACACTGTAGCGTCCTGGCCGAGAGGGCCATCAAGGCGGCTATTGACGACTGGAAGAAGAAACACGGCCTGCCGGTGGAAGAGAACTGACCATATTAGGCGAGGGAGTCTAACACCGGGTCGGCATTGACAGTTCCTGCCGACCCGGTGTAACATATAGCTTGTTGGCCGACGCTTTCCGACGCCCTTGAGGCCAGGTGCGGACAGGGGCGTTCCCCGCAAGTCGAGGACGACGCAAATGGAGAGGCGCTTCCTTGCCGCACCGGCGGCCCTGTTGGTGCTATGTGCCTGCGCCCTTGGGGGATACACGCTTAGCCCCATGGTGGACGGGAAGAACTCGGCCGTCGTGGGGGTCAACTATAGTCCCACCGTAACGATCTTCCTGGCGCTGTCGTCAGACGCCCAGCTTCCCGACGAGCATACCTCGGCGATCTTCAGCCTGGCCTTCTCCAGGCCCGGCCTCCAGTGCCAGTGGCACGGATGGGGCCAGCCGTACGGGAGCGGCGGGATCGACGATTTCGCCTGCCCCTCCATCGCGTCCCTGCCGGCCCTGATACAGGCCGACACGTGGGTGGCGCCCATATCCGACCCCGGCGCAGCCGACCTGTACTTCGAGAACTTCCTGTCCGACCAGAGCGTGTACTCAACCGGGACGATCGCCGCAGTGACGATTACCGTCCCGCAGGGCTTTCCGTACGGGCTGGTGACGATCACACCCGTGCCGGAGGCCTTCGACAACGGCCTGGCTTCGATACCCACTACCGGCGAGCCCTTCACGCTGGAGGTCGTCCCGGCCGGCGACCTGAACGGCGACGGCTTCGTCGGCCAGGCCGACCTGAACATTGTGCTGGCAGCTTGGGGCGAGACGGTGCCGCCCGGCAATCCGAAGGCGGACCTTACTGGCGACGGCTTCGTCGGCCAGGCCGATCTTAACGTCGTGCTGGCGTGCTGGGGCAACTCAAGCAACCCCTAGCGGCGTCCAGACCGCTTCGAGCCGGGCAGTTGCGGACATTTGGCGGAATCACCTCGCGTGAACGCCCGCAAGGGCGGACATGATCGCAGCGCCACAGCAAGGCATGACCTGCCTTGATGCTTTATAGATGGGCCGCCGCGCAAACGGCGGCCCTTTTTCTGCGCGCGGGACAGGCCGGAGGCGTCCAGGAGACCGTCAACCTTGTTCTTGTGGCCGCTTGGAGAGTGGAGAGTAGAGAGGAGACCGCAGGAGAGCGGTCTGCCCCAGACGGACGGCACGGCGTGGATGTCGGCTCTGCCCCCGTGTCTACTCTCTCCTTTCTACTGCTCTCCTGCTCTAGGAATCCTTCAGCTTTGTTCTTGTGACCCACAAGGACAAAGCTGAAGGACTCCTATTCCGCTCGCCACTGCGCGCCGCCCTGCCGCTCGGTCCAGTGCCCTCCGCGCCCGGCGAACCTGAGCTGGCCGCCGCCGAAGGTCATCTCCCAGGCCCCGGAGTCAAACGCTCTTCGGTAGTTTCTCAGCCCGGACCGGAGCTGGTCGTCGCTGTACCGCGGCAGAGAGGCGTAGCAGGCGAAGTCCCCAGCCGCCTGGTCCTGCCCGCCGCCCTGAAGAGGCCCCGACCGCGATCCATCGCGATCGGAGAGCTCCCGCCGGGCGAGCTCCCAGCTTACCGCGTCGATTCCGCGGCATATGGCCTGGGGCACGAGCTTCGCCACGGCCGGGGCGCCTTGCGGGCCCACAGCCTGGTAGGTCCAGCTCAGGAAATGCGTGATGATCGTGCTGGCCAGCGACCCCAGCACCGCGCCGATCTGGTGTTTCTCGGCCCCGCCGCCGGTGCTGATGGTGAAGGGAGGCAGGCCCGCGTCCGGCCCGCACCTGCCGAGCACGAAGCAGCCGAAACCAATGTAGGCGCCGGCTTCGATGAAGGCGTTGGAGCCAATGAAGCAGCACTCCATGCGGACGGGCCTGCCCTCGGCGCCGCGGATGATCGAGCCGCCGCCGAGCATCGGGATGGCCGGCACGAGCACGGTCCTGCCTTCGACCTCCACGGGCGTGGGAACCGCCACCAGGTGGCTGCAATCCCCGGCCATGTGCATGGACATGAGGTGCGTCCCGATGTCGGCTGAGCGGACCCGGCCGCCCAGTATCGTGGCGAAGCGGGCCCGCACGTCCTCAACCTGCCCGAAGGCGCTGACGGTGGTCTTGTCGGACAGGCGCGACCTTATCACGGAGGCGGCTTCGGCTATCGAGCCGGCCCCCAACTCGGATGACTCTATCCGGCAAGATCGGACCACCGACCCGCCGGCTAGGCGCGAGCCCTCCACCACGCTCCGCTCGACCACGGCGCCCGGGCCGATCGTGCTGCCGGTGATGATCGAGTTCCACAGGATCGTCTCATCGGCGACGACGCTGCCCGCGCCGATCCGGCACCCCGCGCCTATCCGCGCGCCGGGCGAGACCCTCGCCTGGGGGTCGATTTCCGCCCGGCCGGCTGTGCCACGCAAGGCGTCGGTCGGCAGGCATACCGTCGCGCGCGGCAGGGGGTCTTCGCCGGCCAGTATTCGCTCCTCGCTGACCTGCGCCTCCATCACGTCCGGCGCGACGGCCAGCGGCCTGCCGATGTCGGGATGGACCCACCGGCCTTCTTCCATCCGCCATCCGAGAGGCCTGCCGCCCTCGAACCGCCAGAGCCTAGCCTCAACATGGGCCGTCAGCAACTGGAAGGTGGTCGCCAACCGTCTCGGCCAGCCTGGACGCTGCGCCGCGGGGGGGACGGACAGGTCCACCGCCCGCTGGAAGGCCTGGGCCTTGGTCATCTCGATGGCCGTCTGAACGGCATCCATAACGACGTGGTCGGCCAACGACTTCCGCGAGGGCTCCAGGGCATCGTGCAGCCTTGCGACCATGCCTATCACGGCGTCAGGGGCGTAGGTGAAGGCCCACGCGCCCATCTTGTCGCCCGGCCCGAGTCCGACCGACAGCTCGCCCGGGGCGACCAGCCCGCGTGTCATCTCTCCGCTGAAGGGGCTCCCAAGGCCCGTGTTTCGGGCTTGGGGGCTCAAGCCCGCCACCGCGAACGGCATGACGTAGGTCGTCAGCGGATCGTTCACAAGCTCCTGGTCGTCCTTGTGCGGCCAGGGGGACTGGCCCACGACCTTCGTCCAGGCAGCGACCCAGCAGCAGGGCCCCAACTCGATCTGCTCGTGGCTGAGGAGTTCGTCGTGCCAGAGGCCCCTGACCCGGCCCAGGGTGGCTAGCACACCGCCGGGCTGGGGCAGCAGCTTGCCGGAATTGGTGGAGTTCATGGTGTTCACGCCGTAGCGGCTGAGGTGAGGCAGATCGATGGTGTCGGCCACCTCCAGCTTGCCGGAGGCGGCGTCGAAGCGGAGCTTGTGGAACTTGTTGGAGAAGATGCCCTCGAAGTAGCCCCGCGTGTCTATGGTCGCGCCGTGCCCTACCCAGGCCTCCGAGACCTCCGTGGGCCCGATCACCCGGACCCGAGCGCCGGTGGTGACCAGGGCAAGCTTCGCCTGTCCTATGAGGTTGTCTTCACCGATTCGGCAGTCTCTTGCGAACGTATCGCACACGCTGGATCGTTCGGCGACCGAGACGTTGATAAGCGTGCAGCCGCTGACGCGGGCGCCCCGGCCCACCGACGGGCGGTCGGCCCCGCCGCTGACGGTCCTGCCGGCGGCGTCGCAGTTG
>Ga0315279_10005215_pt1 | contig 16986 bp, 27 predicted proteins | sample YL17G06_20_MG_FD_203694 | JGI IMG/M metagenome (GOLD analysis project Ga0315279, IMG submission 203694) | Sediment microbial communities from Yellowstone Lake, YNP, Wyoming, USA - YL17G06_20 | ecosystem: Environmental > Aquatic > Freshwater > Lake > Sediment | place: USA: Wyoming | collected...
ACGCGGGAGTGAAACGCCGAGGTCTAAGTGAAGCTGCATTACTCACGTGGAGCCAAATGAGTCCTGAAGCAAGATTCCACAAACTTGAAGTAACCCACAAAGCGAACCGCGGAAAGCATGAACCACGAGACAAGCTTTGGAGGATTAACCCCACTGAACGTGAATTATACTTCATTAGCTTGATCAGGAAATACAACTGGCCCCTGACCTACTGTGGATCTGGCGGCATCGTAATAAATGGCCATAATCCTGACTTTATCCATAAGACCCAGAAGAAGGTCTTGGAAATATACTCAGGTGGTAACAAACACCCTGAAAAAGCTTTGAAATACGCGAAATGTGGATTCCAATGTCTTCACCTAGCCATGGACCAAACTTCTGAAGAGTCCAAGGTAAGAATGGTTGAGCAATTTCTCGCCTCTTAAGCACCAATCTTTAATAGGACTAGGAAACAACGGCACCACTTGTGAACGTTTGGCATGATCAAGCTGTAATCAATTTCCTGAGCGTACGGAAACAGCCTTGCGATGTCATCTTGTGAGTACGTCTTCCCATTGTGCTGCATACACTGTTGACAGGTTGTATCCCCGCCAACTGCAACATACGCGTAAGTCGATTCTAAGAGACCCAAAACCTCGGCAACCAAGCCAAACCCTGCCTTGCCCACTACTTTCGCACTACTTTCCGTGTGATGCAACAAGCGCCCATAGGCACTAGACCTCTTCCCCACGCGAACCACGGAGATCCCGTGCACTCCAACGCTTTTTCTCCTAAGTAAACTTGAAATGTTAACCGTGGTCGACAGGCTTATTGAGGCCACAGCTTTCCCGTGGACGCTGCGAGACAAGACCTTGCGACCCAAGAGACCAGCCCTTAGCCCAAGACTTTCCCGCTGAGGCCTAATGACGACGCCGCTCAAACCAATCCTCCGAAAAATGCTGAATGGGACACTGTAGCCCCACTGCTTAGCCGCGACGGGAGGAACCTCTTCCCCTTCAAGCAAACCCCGAATTACGGCCGCCGATGGCACTATAGCCCGACTCCAACAAGCAAACGCCTACTCGCTATGCCAGCAACCGCTAACGTGTAATCCACCTTCCGAGTGAGCCTTCTAACACGGCAAGTGCCATTCAAATCCTTGCCATAGAAAACGTAAACTTCTGCACCGTTAATTTTATCCCACGTGTCAAGAATGGTTTTAACTTCGATCTCGTACCAAGCGTACGAGCCATAATTAGGACTATACGCTGACCCTCCTGCGAGTATCCATGCAGTTCCATTCCAAACATAAACGGAAAGCGCTCCACAGTCTGCTACAGTCAGCAACCCTTCAAGCCTAAGTTTAACACTGTTAATTGTGCCTGATCCCGCGCTGTTTGCGAATGTCCAATCACCCTCCTCTTTCGCGTCCAAGGCAACGCTAATGTAGTTAGCATCCGAATCATTCAGGTAGGGAGTACTACCTGTTTCTACCCAATCCACCATTCTTACGTCAAAGGCGTTTGTGTAGACCTCTTCAACAGTCACATAAATCCACCTACGTGTTGATGCTTAAAGTCACTCCGGCAGTCGTGTCAGCCGGCAACTTGTCCCTGATGTTAGCTTGAACCCACGCCAGAATAGCGGTTATTGACGCTGCATCCAACGCAGCCACAGTCTTAGTCAAGGTAACGTTCACAGTTATCATCGCCATTTTCGTTGTCACCTCGCTTTAGTGTTTTTTCCTATTGCAACTTGCGCATAGAAACTTGACTTCAAAAGGCTTTGAATAATCTGGGTGATGCTTTTGCGTTGCGGGAGAAGTATGGCATTCTTCGCATAATTGCTCTTCAGGAATAGAAATATGTCTCGCTTGAGACCTTGCTTTGAATTTCTCAGAATCTTGGATATAACGTTGTTTAGCTTTTGAGCGCATTTCGTCTCGTTTTTGAGCGTATCTTCGTTTTTGGGAGCACCTCTTTTTTGAAAGTCTTTCGTCTCATGTTTGGGAGCATCTCCGTTTTGGGATATACCTCTGTTTTTGATAAGTTCTGAAATATTCTCTACGTCGGGTACTTCTTGCTTTTTCTTGTTCTCCCCACGAACCTGTTTTATATGGCATGACATATTAATCATCACCTCCCTAGTTATAAACATCACCACCTAGCTTGCATCATCACTCGAAACTATGGCCGTGATGGTTACTTGAACAGCGGCACTTAACGTCACATACAAAATCGTGTTCGCCGTCGTCTTAGCCCAAAATGCGGGGGCAGAAGCCAAAGGCAAAACCGCGCCTTCCCTAGCCTGAAAACTCCACTCCATCAGTGACGTCCCAGCGACACCATCATTCAAGTTCACGACGACCGTGCCCTGAGCCTGGATTGCTAAAGCGTGAAGCTTGGTGACCTTGTTTGCGACTGCTGCCACCAGATTTCCAGATGCGGCTGCATCGAAGACCGCTGACGCGTAGACTTTGCTGTCGTGCTTCGTGCTCTGAGTCAATGAACCTGCGATTGCGCCAGTGTTGCAAGCCGTGATCTTCGCGCTTAGAGCCGCAAGAGTGGCCTCAGTCGAGAGCGTACTTGTTTTGTTGTCCAGTTGCGCTAGAACAAGAGCTAATGTTACTTGCGACGCCAGCGTGCTAGTCTTATTATCCAGTTGAGCCAGAATGGAAGCAAGGGTCGTCTGAGTCGCCAATGTACTGGTTTTGTTGTCAAATTGAGCTAGTATCGACGCAAGGGTCGTCTGGGTTGCGAAGTCTTTTCCCGCAATAGCTGCTAGGTTACCACCTGTCTCCAACGCTCTCGTGGAAAGAGCCACATCAAGGTTATCAGTTCTCGCCTTTATCAAAGCCAAGGTTACTTCTGTCGCCAGCAGATCCGCCCTAGCCTTCAACAACGCCAACGTCGTTTCAGTCGCTGCACCCACGGGCAACGCACTAGAACCAACAACTACAACGCCAGTGACCTCAACGTTCTTCCTCGGATCAACGATGGTCCCAGCGCCATCCGTGACGTTGTGAACCTCTTCATGCACCTCGTCAGCGCCAATGGTCCTCTTGAGGGTCCGTACTTTCTTGCCCGCGCCATCGACGTTCAAGCCAATGCTACTTTCACTCATAAACTTCCTCGCCTTCAACCGCTACGTCCGCGTGCAAACCCCGCCTCAACTCCACCGGAGGTGTCCAAGCGAACAGTACCTCAGCAACCTCACCCGGCTTCAAAACCCCCGGACTCTTAACCACAACATTAACGTCCGAACACGAAACCCTGATCTTCCTCAAGAGGCCAGCACTATCGTTCTTCAACCACAGAGACACACACCCACTTGTCCCGACCTCCACCTCGCCAAACGCTACGGCATCCTTAGCCTCGACTCTGCAATCCTTGTCCCTGAAAAACTTCAATCCAGGTCTCCTCAGCTAGGCTTATTCCGTTTTCTCGGAGGCTTAGGGAAGGGATAAGACTTCTTAGGCGTTCTAGTCCTCTCCAGCCAGCCGCTTCAAAGCCTTCAAACGAAGCTTCTCCGCCTCAGTAGGCGCCTTCACCGCGGGGATCCCCACGGGAACAAGATTAACGTTCATAACCGTACCCTTACGGGCATCATCCGGGTACCCCAGCTGCTTACTAGCCCACTCAGGACTCAACACGCCATGCTCGATCTCCCCACAGAACTTCTTGCTCAACTCGAACTTGTCAGCCTCCTTCAAAGGCCTCCAAACAAGCTTCACACCCTCAACACCGGCTAACGGGAAGACCTCGCTCTCGTGCATGCGCTTCAGGCACCGCTGATAATCGCGGACCTCGCCCTCAAGCAACCGCTCCTGGTACTCCGCAGTCGCCATCGTCGACGTCCCGCCAAAACCGAGAGCCACGTCGGGCACTCCGAGGCCAGCAACCTCGTTCTCGCGGAAATGCCTCAGCAAAGGTTCAATAGTCTGACGACCACCGACTGACGCGCTCTGGTAAACCTCTTGAATCGTCAAGATCCCGTCGTGGAAAAGGTCCTCGCCAGGCTGACGGTTCAGCACATTCGCCTTCTGACGCTTAAAAGTCTCCTCGCCAACAGGGTCCTCCTTGCTCCCAATCTGAATCGCAAGCAACGGGTCCGCACGACGTCTAGCGATCAGAGGCAGCTTCTCCTCCATAAACAACATCGACTTAACAGTCGGCAAAACAGCACGCAACGTCGACGTACCAAACAATTCGTAAGGCGCGTCATCAACCTTCAAATGAATTATCTCCTCGGGCTTGAAAACCTCCCTCTTCCCGTACCTGCGCTCGTAAACATACTGCGCTATTTCGTCTTTCCCGTCAAGCTTGACTCCCACCTTCGCAGGGTTCAAAGCCCTAAGTCTCTGAATCCCGCCTTCCTTCAACTTCTGCCAGTACATGTTCCCGAAAACAAGAGCCCACAAACTACCATTGCGAACGACGGTGTCAGCCTTCAACTGCACAAGAAGATCATCAACCTTCTTCTTGCTCACGTCATCCTCTGATTCGAGAGCGTAGCCCATCTGCCAAATCAAACTATGCTTAATCACGACCGCACGGTGCACGAACGGAATGTAGTTAAACGCATCAAGGTAATCCTGAAAATCGCCAAAGTCCTCCGGGTACGTCGCGCCAAAAACCAAGGTGCTAACCTTCGCGGCCGTCGCGGGATTAACCGACGCCTCAATCAACCTGTACTCCAAGAGGGTTTTACGTATCGAACCATAGCCAGCAGACTTAGTCTGATCACTGCTCCCGACAAGCACAACGCCAGGAGCCTTCACGCTGCCCTGCTGCGCTCCTGGAGACCCAGTCTCCACGATGCCAACAAGCTTCCTCTTCTCCTCAACTTCCTTCTTCTTAAATGGCCACACCTTTACTTCTCGCCACCAACCTTCCCGAAATCCACAATACCAGACAAAATAGGATGCTTCACAGCGCCAAAAACACCAAGAGCCACACTCCAGAAAACGTCATCATGCCCATTCTCAGGATGACTAAACTTCACGTGCCCAGTCTTCAGCAGCTCATAGCGCTCGACGTTTAGCTCAGCCGTCAAATCCAAATCCCTCGGCTTATTAGCGGGAACATACGGAATCCGAAGGCCACCAGCACGCATCCTCTCACGCAGAATCGTCGCCATCTCCTCTTTGCTTTGAAGAGTGAATGATATGCCCGTCACGTTGCCAAGGCCGCACTTCTTCATGTCCTCAACAATGTAGTCGCCTACGCCTGTGCAGTCAACGTAAACCTGCCGAATCTGTTTCCAGCGATCCACAATGCTCTTGATGTAGCCGATAACCGAGGCGTACTCCGTCTTCAGGGGGAACCTGTGAACGTGAACAAGCCGCAACATGTTATCATTGCTCCGCTCAAGCACTGAAACAACGCTCGCGTCCCGATGCTTGCCAAGGTCACAACCCACGTAAAACATGCCGCTTGCCTGATCTTCGAATTCAAGTAGATTCAACTCGCTCTCGATGCACTGTACAATCAAGCTCTGGGTTAGCCAAGCTTCCGCGTCCTCAACAAACTCCGAGTAAAACTCTCTTCGAAAACGCTCTTCAGGCAGCTCCTCGCGCATCTGATCAATGAAGCCCTGCTTAATCAAGCCAGACCTAACAACGTCCTCGCAAGTCACCACGTGCTGCTTGAAATCCTTGCTGTTGCACATGCGATAGAAGACACTATCGCGGCTCCAAGGCGTGCTCGAGGCGATAAGCGTGCCATCAGTCGTCGCCAGCATCGGGTAAAGCACGTTATAAAACACCAGATCATCCTCATGAAAGAAAGCTGCTTCGTCGCAAATCACCTGGTGCGCCGTGTAGCCCCTGAGCAGCTGAGGACTATTCGGCAAAATAATGATCCTAGACCCGTTCTTGAATCTGATGACGGTTCGCTGCTGCTTATCCACAAGCTCCAGACGAGTTTCAGCCGGAAGGCCAGACACGTAATCCTGAACCCTGTCGCCCATGATCATGCTCTGACGAAAGCTCGGAGCAACGATAAGCGTCAAAGTTTTCTCGTGAGTCAGCGCAAACCACAAAGCACGTAAGGCTATGGTCGTCGTCTTGCCAGCCTGACGACTCCAACGCACAACGATCCGCTTGCTCAGGTCCCGAAGAAGAAGCGCCTGGTACCCCTTAGGCACGAAACCAAAGAGTGTTTCGACAAACTCTACTGGATCCTTAGGCAACTGAAGCTTGGGGCGTAACTCCCTGCTTCTGGCCTCCTCCAGATCCCGCTTCAGCTTCTTTACCCTTGTTTTGCCTCTTGATCTCATCAACCAGAACCTCCAACCTAGCCAAGTCCTCTTCAAACTGCTTCTCATCATACTGACTCGCCAGGTTCCCCATGATCGCGGCAATGTGAGCGGCAACGTGTGCCCACATCTGGCGCTGCTTCTGAGTTATCGACAGCTTGTCCTTGCCAACCCGCTGCCACTTCACGTCACCACTCGCAATCGACGTGGCCACAGCGAAAAGCTTATCCAACCGCTCAATAGTCCTCGTCCTCAATCGCTGAGTGTCAAGCTTCACAAACTGCCGAAGCTCAAAAATTCTTCTCCCAACCAGAACTAGGAGCGCCTCTTTACCCTTCCTAGTTCCACCCCGAACCATTTTTTTACGCCTCGTAGAAAGCGGATTTGAACGAGACAAACGTCTCACGATCATACAAACCCTTGCCGGCCGTATCGTGAACCACGGTCCCAGAGTCACACGCAGCCAGGTGCTCAATGAAGAGGACCTCCCTATTCACGCCTCGGACGACGCGTCTGCAGGGTGGGATCTGCCTGGTAGCAACCACGTCGCCATTCTCCAGCCTACGGATAGGCCTACGCCTAGCAGCATTACGTCTCAAAGTAGATGGACTCTTACTCAAAAACTCGATTCCCCAACGTTGTCCAGGCTCAAGGACTCCGCACGATGGCGCACATCGCCCAAGTGCCGGCAACAAACAAGATACTTGAATATGAGTAACTACGCGTTTATAAAGTTAATTTAAGGTGTCATCAAAAAGGTAGAGATGCGTCGCAAAATACCAAGCCATCTTCCAACAGTACTGGCAACGTACCTTCAAGAATCGATCACACTCTAAACAGAAATCTTTACTCGTCTTTTCAAGACCTCTTATTCGCCTTTAACCTCGCCCTTCTCCCAAGAATCCGCGCCCACGTCTTCTCCATCCTCCTTACCCCACACCTTAAGGCCGAAGCCCGTCAAAGCCCAGTGCCAACCACGCTTCTCAACAAGACGCTCCCCAATCTCCTTCTCCATTCGTCTATTCATCCGCTGAATCCGCCTAGTAACCTGGTGACGCCGAACATTGTAACTCCCAAGCCTGAAAGACACATCCTTCGGCAGCACCCCACGAGACCCGGCCTCATACAGAATCTCAAGGATCTCTTGATCAACCTCATCCCCGCAAGCCACCCGCTGGATCATAGGTTTCTGAAAATTGAACAGCCCCTTGAGGCCAGCACAAATCGTCCTCTGCATCAACTTAATCTCCTCCATGTCTTTTCGCAGATCCTTGATGAGCTGCAGAGTATACTTTATCCTGCCCACTTTGGCCTCTTGTGGACGTCTTTTTCGTGGCGTTTGAACGGATTCGGTAGTTGTTTCCATCATGTTATGCGCACTCCCAGAAAAACACGATGTCTAGGCACGTCTCATTTTGGCCTCCATGGTCTACATCAACAAACGTCGAAAAGCCACATCGTCTAAAGCATGGACTTTCACCATACCCCAGCGCACCCTCAAAAAAGCGGTTTGAACATGCCCCAGCAGACGAAAAACACTCAGCTAACATGACTTCACTCACTCCTCTTGAATGAACTAGTAATCTCATCAACTTGGATAGCAGAAGTAGGCCACGGCCTCCTTGTTAAAAGCTCATCTAACTCCTGATCAAGCAGCTTTCCCAGATAGCAGCTTTTGCGTCGCGGAAGGGATTTCCTGATAAAGTATTCACTTTTACTGATCTTTTTTTTGCTGAGTGTGGACGAAGTATGTGTTACCTCCCAATAAGGTCCCCGAGAATGGTTGACTACATAACATTGAAGTTTTCCCCTGGCCAAGCACTTCGGACAGATAACCGGCCCGCAGCCCACAAATTGTTTATTTTGAATTTGTTTCTTACGAAACATAGTCTCCAAGCCCCCTCTGACCGCTCACGATGAATAGTCCTCCCTCAACGGCCTAGCAGAACCATTCCCGTTCTGACCCGCAAAACCCTCAAGCGACTTCGCCAAACCCTCAAAAAGCTCCCTAGCACGCTCAAACTGATTCTGGTACCTGATGATAAACTCGAAACAGTGAGGATGAGTCCTGTCACCACTCTTAAACTCAAAACCATTCGTGCCCTCAAAATCCCTCACATTAACATACGGCAAACGCCTATCCGTCGCAACAACCGTGTGAAAACTGTCAAGATACAGGCTGCCCAGACACCGGTTCAGCTCGCCCACGTCACCAACCAAGCCAGTCCTAAAAAAAGCGTCACAAAACAACTGCTTCGCCCGACCCTCATTCCCAGGCGCCCGAACATGCAAACGCACCAGCCCAGTCTCAAACCAAACAGCACGGCCCAGCCCATTCTTAAACTGCAAAAACCTGTTCCTAGCCCTACTCAAAGTCCACCCACGCTGTACCGCTATACCCCTATCCGCCAAAACCTTCTCCCACAAACCCCACCGCACACAATGAAAACTTGAACACTTTGAACCTCGTTCACTTCTATGGTAATACTTCCATTCTGAACGTAGTTTCGTGAGGTAGTTGCGGTATTCCCTGTATGGCAAGCCTAGGAGGATAGCGAGTCTTTTGGCCGTGTTCAATGGGCTTTCGTCAAGCTCCCTGAAGACCTGAGATCTAATCGTGTTAGCCTCGTCCAGAGCATTACCTACATTACGGTATTGTTCTGTTTTGCGGGTTCTGGGGCGAGGCAAGGCCATAGAAAAATCACCTAAAGCTTAAGTGGGGCAGGTTCTAGGGTGGGCGCGCCTGACCCAGCACACTGTGCAGTTACTTCTATGTGTTGGCGTGTGCCATTCCCGTCGATACCTCCCAAAAAGTTGACCCTTTTAGGAGACACAACAAAAAAGTCTTGCCGGCGCACTTACTTCCCCACCTGCCCCTTTCCCTTCCTGATGTTCTCGACTTCTTCCTGAGTGCATCCTGGGAAAGTGATTGGTTGCGGCGTTACATGCTCGATCGCTATGGCCCTAATGGCCTTCTGCACGTCAACATCCCGCAAGACGCTAAGGACAGCGACTTTAAACTGCGTTACCGGAGACTTCCAAGACGCTTCAAAGCCTACAATGTCATTTGCACTTTCGAAGTGCACAGGCGGATGAGCAATAGGCTCAGTACACATTGAAGTGCAGCACATGGGATGGCAGTTTGAATAATTCCGTTTCCCCGTGTCCCTGTAGTTCTCGTCGAGTATCCAGCACGGAGGCTCATTCGTCATATCAAGCCCTCACTAAGTCTCCCTTGAGGTAGAGGAACATCCAGAACGCCCTATCCACCAAGCGCTCCATACGGGCAACCTTACCCATTTTAACCATACATGGGCAGAGATTCCAAGAGATAAATTCACATGGACAAGAATGCATGCGCCAGCAGAAGCCAAAGCGCCTCTGAAGGGCAAACAGCGTCTTGATAAATGCATAGTTCAATGTTCTATCACCTTCCGCAGCCTTTCCTCGGTCATGCCCTCTTCCTTCTTAGGTAATGCCAAAAGATCCGAAACCCTGCCCATGTTCCACTCTACCCACAACTCTGCCAAGCGGTCAACATTCGTCTTCTTCCTAATCTTTCTTACATTCAAACTTTTACACGACTCCTCGGATACAGCCTATCCCGCATCTCCGACTTCGTGTGAGGCCGAAGTCTAAGCTTCCGTTTATGTTTCGGGCACCTTAGCCCTCCCCCCGCATCGACCACCGCGGTCTCCTGCATGACGTAGTGGTGGCCACACGTGCACCAGAAGAACACGTCGTAAAACCTCATCCTAGGCTTCCTCCACGGGAACCAGAGTCACGGGATGCACCTTTCTCTCGCTTCTAATCATGATCTCACCCTTTTTCTTGAACTCGTAATGGCCGTCCACGCATCTGAGGCCAACCGTCTTCCCATCCTTGCTAGTCCAAACGTGGATCGTCCGGCCACCGCATGTCTGGCACTTAAACCTCGGCTTCTTCAACATTTTATCGCCTCCCCTCCGCCGGCCGTTAATTTCGGGAACCCGCAGAAGCTACACTGTTCGCCCTGAACCCTCGATCTCCCACAGACGCAGGTCACGAGAACCATCCTCTTCACCTAGCCGCCTCCAGGACACGAAACAAGAGCCCCGCTCGGAAACGAATGATGCTTAACCACTGGCGGGTTCTCTGAGAACGCGAACACGCGGATCTCCCGAAAATGATTGCTAGGCCTAGTGCTGCGCTTGCGGCCTACGGCCTCGATTTTGCCAAGGTGCTGAAGCTTCGCGAAGAAGCCGCCGACCCCATGAACCGTGTCCTCGAAGAACCTGTCCAGGCCAAACAGGAAAATGTCGTCGGCGCTGAACGTCTCGCGGTTCTCGATCCTGAGGTTAGTCCGCAGGGTGCGGAGAACGTCGACGTCGCGGGCACTCAAAACGAAGTCGGGAAGAGCACTCACGCCTTCTTCCCCCTGACAGGCATAAACTTGTGTTTACCATTAGGCATGTGGTTCACGGTGAAGCGCTTGTTGCACTCGGCGCACTCGAACTCGCCGATCTGAACAGCCTTAAGTGTCTCCCTCCTGGAAGTCTTGGAAGTCTCTTCCTTTTCAACCTCTTCAACGCCCCTTTCTGGCGCAATAGACGGGCCATGCCCAGTCTTAGCCTCGGCGACAACAGCCTCAGCGCACTCAGCATCGTAATACTTACCTTCGCCCAGATGGATAGGAGCGCCTTGGATCGGCTCACCACAACGGGCACAAGGAATCAAGAGTTTGATGTCTTCCGATTTACTACTTAGTGACAGTCTGTCACTAGCGAGCTGCTCCCTGGCACCAACGAGTTGTTCAGGTTCAGGTGCTTTGTATTCCCCTGAGAGGTATCGATACACTTTCCTTTCAGACCATCCAAGATCCTCAGCGATTTGCTTCGGGGTCCACCCTGTCATCTTCGCGATCTCGTCCAAGAGGGCCTTCTTCTCTTCCGCTGGAACGTTTCTGCGCTCGTTCGCAATCAAGCGAGCCTTAGCCAGCTGCAACGGGTCCGAAACGAATTCAACCTGGTATGTTGGCCAGTTCGGGTTTGCTTTGCGACGATGAAAGCCGTCAATCGTGTTACCGGAAGCATCAACTAAGACGGGGTAAAGATGTCCAACCTTGGCAGCTGATCCCTTGAGACTCTCAACAATCTCTTCATCAATCGAGTTAGGACTCTTGTCAACTGATGTCTCTTTGGGCAACGTACTGCCAGGCGCTTTATGAGATGCCAGGAAATTCGTTTCCTGCCCCGATGGCACTTCAGAAAACTTCTTAGCAAAGGGACCAGGAACCTTCCAAGCCTTGGCGCCCTCGATATATCCCTCTCCGCCCAGGTCACGTGCAAGAGCGCACATTGTCCTAAACTTGTCCTTGTCAAGAAACTGCTTGGGCTTAAGCCTAGCAACGAAATAGCCCATCTTATCTTCTTCTACTTCGAAGAGCATGGCGACGCCCTGCTCCTGGACGCAAAGAACCTCACCAATCTTCTTCGCGAAATCACGGGGCAACTTCAACACCATACCTAGGCCTCCAGGATCTTCTTGAGTTGCACGCGAGTGACCTCGTAGACGGGCAACGCCTTTGGCCCGGCATGGAGCCGCCACGTTTCGCCATCGAAGCTGGGAACAAAGCCAAGCCTCAATAGGTCCACACATGGTTGGAATGGGTAGGCACCTGCCTTGTGCTGCACGCCCTTCCACTTTTTGATTTGCGGGAAAAGGCTTCCAAGATAGGCGTATTCAGAGGCCCAAACAGAGGCCCGAACAGAGTCCCAAACAGAGTCCCAAACAGAGGCCCGAACAGAGGCCCGAACAGAGTCCCAAACAGAGGCCCAAACAGAGTCCCAAACAGAGGCCCGAACAGAGTCCCAAACAGAGGCCCAAACAGAGTCCCAAACAGAGGCCCAAACAGAGGCCCAAACAGAGGCCCGAACAGAGGCCCGAACAGAGGCCCAAACAGAGTCCCGAACAGAGGCCCGAACAGAGTCCCAAACAGAGTCCCAAACAGAGTCCCAAACAGAGGCCCAAACAGAGGCCCGAACAGAGGCCAAATTCTGCAGCAGCCCCAAAACCCCGGGCCCAACCTTCGGAGCCTTAACCGCCAGCGGATTAAGCGGGTTACACGCCTCAGCATACTTCCAACCGAACAGCTCATCAAGCTTCTCCTGAGGAATCTCCGCGATAACCTTGAACTCCTTGAAACCGCACTTGCTGCCATCGTCAACAACGGGTTTCCCAGTTACCTTGAAGGCGCTGCAGGGAATCTTCGCACCCACGAAACAGTCGTTAGGATTCACGCATGCATGCAGTACCGAGTCGGAGCAAAGGACGGGCTGCTTGTCGAACGCAGGGACCCTGACGGTTTTGCCTACGCTCTCCCTATAATTTATTGTGTTGCCCGTTGCGAAGTCAAACCCATCTGGGCGAGCAAGTTTATAGAACGTCTTTTTCGCCATAAGCCTCACCTTGCCCTCGAGATCTGGTAAAGCGATGTTCTAGGGTGAATGTGCTTCGCTGTTCCCGCCGGGTGTGTAAAACCATCAATCACCGTGCACCGTTTCCTGAAATGGGGATCGCATTTCGGGCACACATGCACTATCGCCTTCTTAATTTCGACTTCCTTCAACTCGGCTCCGCAGTTCTGGCAAGTCCATTTCCCGCTGTTTTTCTCGATTACGAGAGCGCCGCCGCACCCAAAACTAATGGAACCCAAAAGAATCAGCCTCAACGCGCCCTGAAGATCTGGTAAACAAGGTCAACGGCCAGCTTCGGGTCATCGGTGGATCTGGCAACGCGGTACAACCACTTCAAACACGCACAATTAGCCATAGCGCTAGTCCTCCTCAGCGTCCTCAGCCTTATGTATCTCCTCAGAAAGCTCCTCAGGCGTCAAAACGCGCTGGTTAGACTTCCCGATGTCAACATGAACCTCGCTGCTTAATGGGTACTGCACAAGAAGGTTAGAGTCATTATCCGCCAGTGTCAGCTTGCATTTTCCGTTCTCGCTCTTCAGTGAGACCTTGAAAACCGTTTCGCGATTGCCCTCTTTGGTGACGCGCTCAGTCTTAGCTCTGCCGACCACGAGAAACAGTACTTCAGTCAACGTGCCCAGCCTCCACAGCCCTCTGAACGCCTGCAGCCTTGGCCTTGGCCTCGCGAAACTCCACAGTTAACTGGTGAAGCAAACTAACAAGCTGCCGGGGCTTCACTTATATCCACCTTTTTCCCTGTGGTTTCTTGTAATGATTCAAGTCTCAAACGAGCTGCTTCACTGAAGAACTCGGCGAGGCTTCGGTATCTACCGCTTTCCTTGATTAGGCGTTCAACTTCTTCGACCAAATCAGCCTTGATGCTTATGCTTTTGAACGCGGCTTTTTCTCCCAATTTTCTCACCAATTATTGCCTTATGATTGAGGTATATCTGCTCGATTCGCATTTAAAACTTTCGCTAATAGTGCCTAAATGTTCAGGCAAGTCACGGAATAACGCATAAATACGTTAAGAATACAGTATTTTACCATGGTATGAAAATGAGCGAAAGATACAGAAGCATAAGCGTAAAAACAGAATTAGCTGACTTCATTGAGCAATACATCAACGCAAACCCACAACACGGTTACAGAAGCATATCACAATTCATGGAAGATGCAACTCGTAGGCGACTAGAGGAACTCAAGGCATCTAGAGCGCAATTACCAAGGATGGAACAAATTAATAGCGATGAGAATGGCGTGAAAATTCTAGACCGAGAACTTAGAAAGGTCGTAGACGTACACTTCAAACCAAACGGAATAACATGTACCTACGACCAGACAAGCGACTGCGAACACGTCCAATTTGCCCTAGCACAAAGAGACATACAGACCATCATCCGAAGAAAACAAAAAGAAGGATGGAAACTTCCAAACGTCTAAAAGGAAGATGTAACAATTGCAGAAAGCTAGAATCGCGTTGACCTTGGTGATTGTTACCTTTGTCGTAATGAATGTTCTTAAGGTTCAGGCGCAGGGACAATTCGTCGGAAGCAAAAATAGTGACGTCTATCATTATCCATCCTGTAGTTATGCGCAGAGAATTAAGCCGGAGAATCAAGTGTGGTTTGATGATGCTGAGGACGCGTTGGCTCATGGTTACGTACCTTGCCGGGTTTGTAATCCGCCCATACCAGAGATGGCGCCTTTAGGGTTTCTTCTTGTCGCGACGATTCTCATAGTGACCGCTATCATCTTCAGCAAAAGAGGAAAGAGGGCTGGAAGTTACCAGACGTCTAGGCATGCCTAGTTCTCTTTTTCAGTAGCGCGACCGCAGATGCTGCTATGGTCAAAGGCAACACCAAAACGATGGTAGAAAAGAACTCTGGAATCACCATTGTAGGTGTCACAGTCACCTGTATTTTGTTCACGGTTTCATCCAAATAGCTATCCCAAGTGAAGAACATCAGCTCCACTGATGACACGTTCCCAATTATAGTCATGGGTATGCCCCACTCAATGTAGCCGAGGCCTCCTGCCTTGCCCGAGTAGTTTCCGTTATTGACAGCGGAGAAAGACAAGGTTGTCTCGTTCCAATTGAAGAGGTACGTGTATGACCTAGAGCCGAGTATAGCGGCGTAATCCCACTTTCCCACGGACCCTGTGCCCGCGTTTGGGTCCACGTTCATCCAGACTTCATAAGCCACCTGCCTAAAGTCATAGGAATCTCCTCCACGCACCTTCATCATCAAGTACAAACATGAACTATCCATGCATGCCCAAACTTCAAGAAGATCGCTACTAATATCATGGTAAGACTTGATATTGTAGGGTGGATCTGTCCCAATAGTGCTTAAACCCAGAGCGGTCCAGTCGCTTGGATCCCCATCAACCGTGATCCCAGAGGGAAGAGCATGAACCATGAAAACAGGAAGTGAAAAAGCCAAAATAGCCAACGCAGAGGCGACAACAAGCTTAAACTTCATCGGCAACCACACCAAATCATAGCATTTTGTCGCTAATAAGGTCTTCGTCAAGACTTGTACTTCAGTTTTCCTTCCTTGAAGTCCCTGATCATCTCCATCAACGTGTCTTGATCCTCTTCGCTGAGATCCACCTCCTCGCCATCCTCTTCCCCGCGTCTTTGACTGTAAATGTTCAGGTAAGACTCCATCTTCGCGTACTCTTTTTCAACCACGTTCGGGTAAACGGACGGAGCCCCATCATACACGCCTCCCACGACGTCCAGCTTATGATCCTCACCCGTCCCACGGCTGTGACCCATCATGAAGCTCACGTAGCTTTTGCTGATCCCACGGTCAGGCGGGCTAGCCTCCTGCTCAAAGAATTTGCGGAACCCATGCCTGCGAACCGAGTAGGGTGTCTTGTACAGGCCATGCCTCATCATTATCAGGCGAAAATTGTTATGAAAAACCTTGCACGATAGGGGCTTCCCACGGTTCGTGATGAACAGGAAATCGCTCTCCACGCCTAGCTCGCGCAGCCACTGTTGCCGGACAAGGCGCCACTTCCTAATCTGCTGGATCGCGTCCTCGCCTATGAACGTGAAGTACCTGAAGCCGTTGCCCTTCCTCTCGGGAAAATCAAGCCTAATCCTCTTCTTACCAGCGTCAATCTCCCTGAAAACGTACCTGCACTGACTGTTGACGTCCACTAGGACCTGCTCTATGCCCTGGCCACTCTGAAGCTGAATCAAGCAAATGGCACGATCCCTCTCATTCAACAGCCCAAGCACCTTCTTCACGAAATCAACCGTGAACCCCTTCTCCTGGTACTTACGCCTATTCCGCTTAGGAAAGAACCCGTCCGTTGTTGTCAGGGGCGCCTCGTTCACGTCGCAGAACAGCTTAATGGGCAAGAAAAACGCGCTGTACTTGTACTGAGTCGCCTTACCCCTCAAATCGGGATTATCGCGGCTGAACTCAAGCGCCAGACTCAAAGCCCAACGACGATCCTCAACGCTCACGGCAGCACGCTTCTTCAGATGCATATTCAAGAACTTGCTGGGGCTAAGATCCAAGCCCTTAACCACATGAAGCCAACGGAAAAACCTAGCCAACCCAACGGCCTTCTCGCCATAAGTAACCCCGCCCTCCACGTACCTGTTCAGAAACTCCTTCATAACAGGATCCAAGACAAACCGTTCAACCTCAACCCCGGAAACAGTGTACGCAAACCGCCGCACCATCACTCACTCCCCAGAAAACCAAGAAACATGTGACAGTATTTATGCATAATTGTGTCAGCTTGCCCGTCGAGTCATATCACTGCCAAGCTCTATTGACTCTCGGTCTCATCATCCAAGCACGAATGAGACGAGAGAAGACTTAAGTCTTTTGTGCTTCGGACAACGCTTTTTTTTGTTTTTGGCAAGAGCTATGGGAAGGCAAAGTATATGATCAGCAGAAACAGTCCTGTTAGGTTCAGAACTAGCCCTAGGCGCGTGTAGCCCTTTGGTTTCCATGCGTCTCTTCTGTAGATCTCAGATGGTCCTATGACTTCTTTGTCTGAGATGGCCTTGGCTGCTCAGGCTCCTAATCCAAGAAGGCGAAGGCCGATTGACGAAATTGTTCATGCAGAGGTCTTCTGAGACAGTTTGCCGAGTTTTAGAACTTGCTTTTTACTTATGTTAGTCGAGATTGAACCTACTTAACAGTGTGAAATTTTAATATCTCGCATCTTCAGATTAGGAGATGAGGTCTTGTAACTTGCAGTATGCTGTTATCGCCGATGCTTATGAGAAGATCGAGTCTACAACGAAAAGGCTGGAGATGAC
>Ga0315279_10005216_pt1 | contig 16984 bp, 25 predicted proteins | sample YL17G06_20_MG_FD_203694 | JGI IMG/M metagenome (GOLD analysis project Ga0315279, IMG submission 203694) | Sediment microbial communities from Yellowstone Lake, YNP, Wyoming, USA - YL17G06_20 | ecosystem: Environmental > Aquatic > Freshwater > Lake > Sediment | place: USA: Wyoming | collected...
TCTCGCAGGTCTTCTCAAAGCCGCGGTGAAGGTAACCGATCTCCACCTCGGAATTCAGGATCCTCTCGCCCTCGAGTTCGACCATGATCCGGACCGTGCCGTGCATGGCCGGATGCGAAGGACCCAGATTGAGGAGCATGGAGTTCCGTTCCGGCCGGGGCTCGAACGTCATGTCGCGTTCCCCTTATCCGCCTTCGGTTGGCGGCGACGAAGAGGATAGTCTTTACGGAGCGGAAACCCCTCGAACCCGTCATACATCAGGATCCTCTTCAGGTCCGGATGGCCCCTGAAGACGACCCCGAACATGTCGTAGACTTCCCGCTCCAGCCAGTTCGCGTTCCGCCAGAGACCCGCGAGCGAATCCAATGAAGGAGCGTCAGCGGGGAGCCGGACCTTGATCCGAATCCGGCGGCCAGCGTCCAGAGAATACAGATGATAGACCATTTCGAAAGAGCCGGCGTCCCTCCTGAAGTCAACGCACGTCAGATCAAGGAGGAGCTTGTAAGAATAAGGATGTTCCTTCAAAGATCCCATGATCCGGAGCAGGGCCTCCGGGCGGATGACCAGGACGAGATCCTCCCCGTCCCGGGAGGCCTCGACCATCTCCCCGGAGAGTTCTTTTCCGAACTCCTCGATCAGTCCTTTCGGCCCCATCGCCACTCCTGCTTTTGATTCCGGATCTTTTCCTGGAGCTTCAGGAACCCGTCCAAGACGGTCTCGGGCCTGGGTGGGCAGCCCGGGATATAGACGTCCACCGGAATGACCAAGTCGATCCCCTGGACGACCGCATAGTTGTCATAGATGCCGCCGCTCACCGTGCATGTTCCGAAGGCCACGACCCACTTCGGCTCGGCCATCTGGTCATAGACCGTTCTGAGAACGGGCGCGAGCTTCATGGTGATCGTCCCCACGACGAGCAGGAGGTCGGCTTGCCTTGGTGAGAACCTGGTCAGCCCGGCCCCGAAACGGTCCAAATCAAAGTGGGCGCAGGCGGTGGACATATACTCCATGCCGCAGCAGGCGGTGATGAAGGGGTAGTGGAAAAGGGAGAAGCTGCGCGCCCACCCGAGAGAATCCTCAATTTTCGTCGTCAAAAAGCGGCCGTTCATCGCTCTTTCTCATCGTGGCCAATGGAGCCAAAATACCCCAAAATACGCATGTTTCAGCCGTCAACACGAAAGGTAACACGAAAGGTGTTTTCCATCAACTTCGGTCGTGGATCATGGGAACATATTTTATCTTGGCCCTTGAATGATCGCCATTTTTTGATAGAATTAATCTTGTCTCCTGGCGCCTTCAGATTCTTTGGGAACCAAATCCATAAAATGATCATGATAAATTTCTCCGGGTCTAGGCTAGCTACCGAAAAGCGGGAAATCCCTGCCCGCCTGGCCCGGATTTTCTCGCAGGGACTATCTAAGGGGGATAGACATGCCCGCCGGAAAACGAAAACCGCCTAGCCCCGAGGAGTTGGCGCTTGTCGGAGAATGGCGCGGCTCGCCGGTCGATGCGAAAGACGAATTCGTTTTTAATTACTGGACCCGTTTAAAAAATTCAAGAGCGAAAAAAATTCCTCATTGGGGTCCGTGGCTTTTCCGGGTTAAAAATGATGGAAGGGAGCCGGACAAGAATGAATATGACAACAGCTACTCTGATCAAATATGCTGGCCGAAAGAAATAGACTGGGCTGCGCTGCAATCCTCCGGGGCGGTATTCTCCAAATATCTCCTGACCGCGATCAAGAAGCGGCGGTCACAAAGTCCGGCGCCAACTCCGCCCGTCTTCGTTCGTCCGTCCGTGGATGAAGCAGATCCCCGCGTCATCGTTTTGACGCGCGCTCAGATGAAATGGCGCAGGAGCGTTGCTGCCTGTATGGCATGCAATTATATAGATGGGGATCCGGCGCACAGTTATACTCTAGATGGTTTTATAAAAGAAAAATTATTCAGATGGCCGCGTAAGGTTAATCTCGGGATTCGAGATATTGTTTATGAAATTTATTCTCGGGATACCAGGTTCAGGTATTTCTGCCATAACAAGGGTTCGTTCGATCCTATAGAGCCGCTCTTAAACCGCGTTGTCGTCGCATACTTTCAGGCAATAGACGAGATAAAAGAAGAAACCGAACGGAAAACTCTCGAAACCGCAAAGCCTACCTATCCGGTGACGATCGACGTCGGCAGATTCGCCCAGAATTACCGATCCCTGGTCAAATCAATAATCTCGAAAGTGCTACGTGAAAGAAAACTTGACGACATCCCCCATGAAGACATCAAGCAATTAGAGCGCCACATTATCTATGAATACCTGCTCGAAGTCCAGAAGGGGAAGATCAAGGCCCGCTACGGCATCAATTCGCATATTGCAGAGATTAAAACGATTACTGCGCGCGCTGCCGGCAAGTTCTGTAAGAAATATATAAAAGAACAGCTCTATCGGGCCGAACCTCCGGAGTCAGACTCGTCATCCGTTGTGGACACTCGGGATGATAGCTTTCGGGATGATTGGATGAACAATCTGGAAGACTCGCGATATGCAGGGCGTCGAAAGAAAGACAAGACGCTGGGAGTTCCAGATTCTCATTCTTACGGACAGCACCCGGAGGCCGCGTTGGATCGTCAAGAAGCCTGGAATCTAACCATACAGCCTCTAGGTAAACGCGGGAAATGGCTCGCCCTTAGGGCCGCATCGGCTGCCTGGGGCGACCGCCGGGCCGCCGAGGAGCCGTACGATTTCCTTTTTCGTTACGGCTTCACTAAAAACGAGATACAAAAAGCCCTTCAGACGGCATATAAAGATTTCTGTATTCTTAAATACGTTCTATATGACCGACCTAAACCAGTCCGGGCTGACGCGATACCACAGGATCGCCAGGGTTTTAAACAATGGCTAAATAATTATTGTCAGCAGCTGAGGCAACTCGAACAAGACAAACAGCTATTCCTTCAAAGGTTTAAGAGCCTTCCGATACAACCGGGAAGGCTTCAAAAGGGCAAGAAGTTTAAAACCGTGGGATATAAGGTGCCTAAGCGGGACTTCGATCCAATGCCCATAGAGGACCTTTTCGCCCCGTGGGAAAAGACCCTGTCCAGCCTGCCAGATATGGCACGACAACGACCTTCCCCAACGATGCCCCCCTTCCAGCCCTCCCGCCCCCGGACCCCGAGGCCTTATCGTGATAAAAAGACTGGGCGCATGATGCCCCCTCTTGATGAACCCATATTCGAGGGCCAATACAATTTCTGGCTTAATTATAAGTGGGATGACTACCCAGGTTGCGGCACGATAGAACCTTCCCATAAGCGGTATAAGCGGTAGGGACGACAAATTATTTTCATTTATTTTTTGAAATTCGGTTATTATCCTTCCCTTTTTCGCCCTCTAATAGTAGAGAGGGGACTGATATAGAAAAGTAAATTTCCGGCTACGACATTTTTTAATTATTTTTTATATTTTCGGTTACTATCTATCTCCTTTTCACACTATAGGAATGGGGAGGGGGAAGAGATAGTCTCAAAAACCAGGGGTTATCTCTCTTTTTTCCTGGTTGTATTTTTTTACCCTTAAACATTCCACTCAAAGGAGGAACCATGCTTTCCAAAAGAAAGTGTTCATTGGTGCGCTTTGCGAGAGTACTTCGAGATGTTTCACAAGCACAATTGGCGCAGAAGACCGGCCTTTCACAGGCAACCATTTCAAAACTCGAACTCGGTCGGGCGAATGAAACACCGCGCATCGCCGCGGCAAAAGAGACGATCGCCCACGCATTGAACTTTCCGCTTGACTGTCTCTTTCCCGATAACAAGGAGGCCGAATGAACGCATCCAACGTTCGAAGCACACTCGGCGGAACTCGGTGGTTAACGATCGAATCCGCATCCGTGGAATATGGGCTGCATCGCAAATCCCTCTATGCCCTCTGCCGAAAAAATCTGATCCCGTTTGCCCGGATCCCCAGCCTCCGGGGCGGCCGTGGACAACTCCGCATCGACGCTCGAAAGCTCGATGAAATGCTCGAGGGCCAGGAGATTGTCCTGGACGCAAGAGGCAGACGGCGGGGGTGAGCCAATGAGCGAAGGAAAAACCGCGGCAGAGATCGTCCTGGCCGGGATTCTGCGTACTCCCCACAGGATCGAGGGCTATGACCTTGATGCTTCGATGTTCCAGGGACGAGATCAGGATACTTTTGTAGCCCTTTCTGAATTTTGGGAAGATCGCCGGCCGGATACATTCGGCCCTCCGGAGATCATCGAATTGGCCAGCAAAATGGGCGGACAGAATGGCTCAGTTGTCTATTTGAGCAGTCTTCTAGATTATGCTCCCGTCAACGAGTCGCAGTTCGCTTCCTACTATTGCCAGCTCCGCGAGAGGTTGATCAAAACGTCACTTCTAAAGAAGATCGAACGGCAGGCCAAATCGCTGGCAGAATTTGACCTCGGCGAGATCAAGCCGGAACTGGAAGAGCTCGAGCGTTTACAGAAGTCCACGGGCAAGGTGGGGCTGAGTCTCGCCGAACGCATCTCGGCCGACGTCAAGGTGCGGGCGGTCCCGTGGGTCTTCCCCGATGTTCTCCCTGCCTATATGAACACGGCGATCACGGGCGATGCCGGGCAAGGCAAGACATTAGTCGCCGTGGACATGACCGCCAGGGTTTCCCGCGGCTCCCCCTTTCCTGTCTATGACCGGGCCGGACCCGCGATTAAGGGACACGTCTTCTATATAACGAGCGAAGGGGTCCCTGAGATGATCTTGGTTCCGCGCCTCATGGCGGCCGGCGCAGACCTCGATAAGATCACAATCATCGAAGGCGTTTATCTCAAGAGTAAAGAATTCTCGATGTTCGATATCACTCAACACCTACCCCAACTTGAACAGCGAGCTCGGGATTTCCCGGATCTCAAGATGATGGTTTTCGACCCCATCGCCTCGTTCTTGCCAGAGAGGATTAACCCGAATCAGCAGAATGCGGTACGGCAGGCGATGGATAAAATCTCAGGCCTGGCTTATAAGCTCGGCATTGCCGCACCAACCATTATGCACTTTTCCAAAGCCCCGGGCGTCAAGGCCATACACAGAACCTCCGGCTCCGTCCAGTTCGAGGCGTCCGTGAAAATGTCGTGGTCGGTTATTCGGAGAGAGGGCGATCCGCGCAACGTGCGCCTACTTGTACCGCAAAAATCCAATATCACTGGCGGTTACAAATCCCTAGAATTCACCATCTGTCCGATTGAGTTCCCCGCTCCGGACAACTCAAAAGAGATTATCCGGACCGCCAAAATAGAATACGGTGCCCTTGTCGATGAGGATCCCGAAAGCCTCATTAGTCCCCCGCAAGAAACAGATAACCATGTCGTTCGAGCCAGTGAGTTCCTAACCCGGAAACTGCGTGAAGGAACCACCCTCTATGCCGTGCCGCTGATCGACGAGGCAGAGCGCGCGGGCGTCCCGAAGTGGGCGCTCTACAAGGCCAAGGACAAACTGGGCGTCGAACACGACAAGGAAGGGCATTTTCAAGGCCGGACGTTCTGGTTCAAACGGAAACCCGACACCCTATCTTTCTAAAGCCTAAAAGTCAAAATATAGGTAAACATAGGGAATATAGCAAACATAGGTGAATGCCTATGTTCGCCTATGTTCGCACTTTTAGAGACACGAAACATAGGAAAGACAGGTGGTGCCATGCAGGAACCGCCTGCTATTCCAACCCTCGCCGACCTCGGCTTGACGAAGAACGCTACGATAGACACCTGCCCCCTTGCCCTTCTAGTGCTCCCCGCAGCCGTCAATATGGACTGGATATTACATCCATCGTCGGAAGGATCATAATTATTGTATTTAGAACACGTTACAGAATGGCCGACGGGCAACCTTTCGCCTTTTCTTTCGCCTCTGAGGTTTACAACTTTCTGCCATTTGCGGCACTTTCCGTTTATTTACAGCAACTTAACGCAAGATGAGGTCACGCATGCCTGATAAAACAAAAAAGGACGCATTGACCGCCACTGAGAGGCAACCAAAGCATGGGCTTTATTCCTGGATCGACAGCAAGCGACTCCCTCGAGGACGGGCTTTCCAGAAGGTCCGACGGGAGCTCGGCCGGCTCCGAGAGGAACTCGTCCAGGCGCACGGGGGCGATGCGATCTCGCCGGATGCCCGGATCCTGGTGGACTCCGTGATCGAGGGCTTAGGCGTGCAGAAGGTCCTGGGGATGTACGTCAGGGAATACGGGGTTATAGATGGGAGGGCAGCCAAACGTGGACAGCTCGAACTCATGCCCATCTTGGCAAAGAACTGGGTCAGTTATGGCAATACCGTCCGCCAGGGCTTGTTAGCCTTAAAGGAGATCGAAAAAGGCAGGCAGGACACGGGCGCAGAGGACGTTCTGGCTTATGTTGCTCGGGTCTATCCGGACAAGCCGCCGGAAGTCCTGGCAGCGGAGAAAACGATCGATGAAAAGCCCCAGGACTAGGAAGGATCGGCCCTCAGCCGCCGTTAACGGCACGATCTCGGGCGCGGGAACCCAGCAGGCCGTGGTTTGCGAAGTCTGCCTGAAGCCCATCCGGGCGGGACGATGGGGGACGAAGCGCTTCTGCTCCCCGGCCCACAGGCTCTTGAGCTGGGCCGTTGACGCCCTGGTTGCAGCTCTCAGGGAGGGCAGGGCCGAGGGATTACGGCCGAAGGTAGCCGCGATAGCCGGCGAGTTCAAGATCAAGGTTGTCCACACACGGGACGACGGCTGGGGGCCATCGACTAGGAATGACCAAATATGACAGATTTCTCGTTGAACCATGTCAACTTCTGCCATCGGGGAAACGCTAATAATGATCATGAAAGAGAATAGCGGAGGCTTATTATGAAATGCACGTCTATAAACAACGATACGGGAATCCTTTCCATGACCAAGGAAGAGATCGACGGAATCGCAACGAGTACTTTCTATTTAGATGAAATAGAAAAGCGCAAGAATCAGGACCCAATATTTTTCAATGGATTATCAGAGTTTCTTGTTCAAGTTCGCAATAGATTTTTTCAGCTTTTTTAACGAATCTTGAACTTGCTGGAAATAATCATCGTCGACTTGCATTTGAAATTTGCACTTGGAACAAGTAATGATGTTTCCCTTTTTAAAATCTGACAGCCGCACGAGAATGTTTTCACCACACTTAGCGCACTTGATGGGTTGCGGATCGGTGTTAAATTCTTGCATGTCCAACCCCCTCCGGCAGGATGAGCTTATTATAGTCAAAAAACACGGGGGGTGCCAGCGGTTTTACTTAAGGGGGCGACGGCGAGCCGTTCGAGGGCGGCAATCTTTTCGACGAGCTGGCTCCGAGGGACGGGGCTGACCGTCAGTTTTCTCAGGCAGGAGAACCAATGTACAAAAAAACAAGGGATGAATTACTAAAGCAAATTATCGAGGCCCTTCGACCCATCATCGAGAACTAGGTTGAAGAGATTCTTGCGGAAAAGCAGCGGGAGAATCCGCACGTTTTGGAAGACATCGAGACCGGGCCAGCGGGCAACCGCCAGTCCTTCATCGATAGGAGTATAAAAAAATGACAAATATGAAATTCCTAACGGCAAGATTCAAGTCCAAGGATGAGGAAAAACGCGAGATCACCGCGTTTGCCAGCGCACCGACGTTAGACCGTGATAGAGAAGTTGTCCGGGCGGACGCCTGGGAACTCGCCGATTTCAAAAAGCATCCCGTCTTGGTGCTAAGCCACGACTATCAAAAACTCTGGGTTGGCAAGATCACGGAAATCTTAACGAAGTTGGAAGGTCTTTTTTTCAAGGCCATATTCGGAGCGACGGCGGCGGCAAATGAGGTCTGGGAGCTTATCAAATCAACTGGCATAGCGGCCTTCAGCGTCGGGTTCCTTCCGATTGCGTCCGAGAATGTTCTCGTCAAAAATCTCCCGGCGAGAGAACAACGGGCGGCGCTTGCGGCGGGACTTAGGCCGGAGAATTCCATCCTAGTCCATACGAAGGTTCAGTTATTGGAAATTTCTATTGTGAGCGTTCCGTCAAACACCTCGGCGACGCTTCTGTCCTGGAAGTCCTTGGCAAAGACGGCTGCGCTTCGTGATGCACTTGAAGAGATCACTATTAGCGATTCCGACGTGGACCCGGAGGAGGTCTGGGCGATGGTCGATAAAGCCATCCGACAGGGTATGAAAGAGGCTGTCGAGGCAGCGGTAGTCAATATCTCCAAACGGATGATATAAAGTCGAAATAAATCTTTGATAGGAAAGGAATATGTTTTTGAAACAAAAAAACACAAAGTCACCAATCGATCTCGATTGGAAGGTGAGTGGATCGAAGGTTGTTTTCTTCGAAGTCCAGAATGGCGAAGAGGTCTTCGGAATGGAGGCCGAGCGCTTCGCGCTTTTGCTGGACGCCAATTATGTGAAGGGACAGTTCGAAGAGGTGGCCCAGGAGCGGGCCTATCCGGCAGACTGGGGATTTGAAAAATTTGTCGAAGCTCAAAGGCTTCTGCTGAAGTGCCTGAACCTAGCCCAAATCGCCGGACTCTGGGGCGTGCCGGAGCCGATGGTGAGAGCCTTTTACGCCCAGGCGCTTCAAAAATTCCAGCATGATCCGCAAGGGGTTCGGAATGAAGGCGAACGGCAAGGGTCAAGCGATACGGAGAAAGATTATTGCCTTTCACTTCGCGCCGCCGATGTTAGGATGAGCGAGGACCCCCGACCTGGGCAAGATTTCCTTGAGGTCCCCTACGTTGCCCGATTGCTGAAAGAACTCGGAAGCACGCTGGCCGTCGCTTCAAGGATGATGCTGGATTCAGACGACTTTTGGAAGTGGGTCGAGAGCAACAAGCGTTACCTGGCCTTGTTTGGATACAAGGATAATTTACTTTAGGAGAATGAAATCATGGCAAAGAACTTAACGACAGGAGGCTTCAATCCGCCTCGGGATAAATATCCCGGCCTGACCTTTTTAAGGAAGGAATTCGGAATGGATAACGATGAGTTTGTGAGTTGGATTGAAAACGCGTTTCTGGCCGCAATTGGTAAGGCCGTGCTTGACAAGGCCGCTTTACGGACTTTGCATAACCTGCTTTCGTCTATGAAAACACGGCGGTAAACTCCGGGAGGTCATATTGAACATCATCGAGGCGCTTTCAGATAAAAACCTTTTCGCTCCGCTATTCAAGGACCCGAAGACCTGGCACGCGTGGACGGTTTACCTTCGCGGACTTTTCGGGTTGACGATAACGGACGGGGCGGACCTGGCGCTATTCAAGGAATGCACAGGACTTGAATACAAGGCGGGAGAGCGCATCCGCGAGAGCTACGTTATAGCCGGTAGGAGATCAGGGAAAAGTTTTGTTAGTGCGTTGATCGCCGTCTTTTTGGCTTGCTTCAAAGATTGGAAGCCCTTCCTGAGCCCTGGGGAGCGGGGCTGGATATTTATCATCGCAGTTGATAAAGCCCAAGCATCGATCATTAAACGATATATCAGCGGAATCTTCCAACAGGTGAAATGTCTCAAGGGGATGGTCGTTAAAGAAACGCAGGAGATGATCGAAATTCGAAACGGGGTTTCCATCGGCGTTAAGACGGCCAGCTTTCGGAGCGTGCGAGGCTATACGGTTTTAGCGGCCATTCTTGAAGAGCTGGCGTTCTACCGTTCGGAAGATTCTGCGAACCCGGACAAGGAAATCCTGGCTGCGATTCGGCCGGCCCTGGCGACAATCCCGGAGAGTTTGCTTTTGGGAATTTCGACACCATATAGCCGGAGCGGTGTTCTTTGGGAACAGTTCCGGAATTACTTCGGCAAGGCTGGCGGGCCACTTCTGTTTAAAGCGGCGACACGGACCATGAACCCCACCATCGACGGCCAGTTGATCGAGAACGCGCTGAAAGAGGACCCCCAGGCAGCCCGCGCGGAGTGGCAAGCTGAATGGCGGGAAGATATCGAGGCGTTCATAACGGCGGAACTCGTGGAGGCCGTCATGGTTCCCGGACGGTTTGAACTGCCAAAGATTGCAGGCGCGAATTACATCGGCTTCATAGACCCGAGCGGAGGGCGGCAGGATTCATTCACGCTTGCGATATGCCATAAAGAGGCATCCGGGAAGATCGTTCAGGATGTTCTCCGTGAGCGCAGGCCTCCTTTCCAGCCGGCGGGTGTCGCCGCAGAGTTCGCCGATGTCTTGAAATCGTTCAATATCTTGAAGGTGGGGTCCGATAAGTACGCGGGCGAATGGGTTCCCGAGGCTTTCCGCGTTCATGGGATCGAGGTCAAAAATGCAGAGATGACGGCGAGCGAACTCTATCTGAACTTCCTCCCGCTGGTATCGAATGGAACGGTGGAACTTCTCGATAATAAGCGGCTCCTCGCGCAGCTCGTGGGGCTTGAGCGTCGGGCCCGGAGTGGCGGGAAGGATTTAATTTCGCATTATCAGGGCGGACACGACGACCTTGCCAATGCGGTCGCCGGCGCGTGCGTGGCCGCAGCCACTAGGCAAATGGAGAGGCATATTTATTTTATCAGAGACGATCCTGACCCGGGCTGGGTAAGGCGATTTGGCACATAATGGAGCGAATAGTCTTCGCGGAAAGACAGATTTTTAGGAGCATTGACTTGGAAGTTTTTATCGGAAATCTGGCATACGAAACCAGCGAAGAAGAAGTAATGGCCTTATGTTCGCCGTTTGGCGAAGTAACGCGAATTTTCATCCCTTTCGATAGAGCCTTGGATCGACCGAGGGGATATGCCTTCGTTACTTTTTCGGATAGTGCAGCTGGTGAGGCAGCGATCAAGGGATTAAATGGAACCATCGTGCACGGACGCGGGTTACGTGTGAACCGGGGAACGAAAACCCATCGACTTTTTTAAATCGAAACCAGGCCGCCGGTTCGGCCCTCCATCGCCGGGTTTAGTAATCTCCTCCCGACGTACGGATCGGCGGCCATCTTACGCACGTGGAGGCCGCTAGAATGACCAAGACCGACTTGAGAGAATGGATTGTAGGGCTTCTCAGAGGGCCGTTTCTCGGGGAGAATGACTTTTTATGGGCCTCTGCGGGAGCGTCCTGAGCCATCCGATTAGCCGCTCGAGCCGATCTACCGAGAGAAGGCAAAACAAATCGAGCGGCACTTTTATTTCATCCCTGATTACTGATTTGACTTTTTGCCTAAGTGAGATAATAATTCAATCTTCAGATCAATGGGGGTGAACAAATGTCTCTAAAGGCTCCAAGACACGTCGCGTCTGTTCGTCAACTTATTTATTGGCAATATGCTAATCTTATTGCCAGTTCCGCTGGATTTGAGGACAACTGGGGTTTTGTAGTATCACGATATAGAAAGCTGGTATCTGGCGAAATGAAATGGTCATCCACTATTAAAGATTATGAAAAAGCCTTAGAAACCGGAAAGGTATGTGCCTATTGCGGGTCCAAGGAAACCATGAGTATGGATCACATTATTCCTAGTTCTCGGGGAGGGGTCGATCCAAGGATTTCGAACCTCCTTAATTCTTTTGATAACTGTGTTTGCGCCTGCAAATTGTGTAATTCCAGCAAAAGCGACAAGGATGTTTTTGAATGGTATGGAGCCGAACGGATAAACGAAATACCCAAGTTGGTTTTATCAAAGTTCCTGAAGCTTGTATATACGATGCATGAGACGCAAGGCACTCTTGATCTCAAAGATCCGAACATGGACGGAGTACTTGATATTTACGATCTTGGCGTTGTTATAACTCATTTAATAGCGAAAAGGTCTGAAAAGAAACGAGACGAGAGCGATAAAGATGAAAACAAGTAAGGCAGGGGAGGCGGCGGGGCCGGAGTTCCCCGGTGCTACGAGACGCTGAGCGGATTTTGGCCTCACTGAAATAGACGATAACCAAAGGAAAGGTTCTCGGCTTGACAACTTATTATGTATTGAAATAATATTAAACGGGGTAAGAAACATGGCTAAATTAGAAAGTGAATTCGAGTTTTTCTTGAAAAACCAAGAAACTCTGGTTAAAAAATATCGCGGAAAGTGCATTGTCATAAAGAACAAGAAAATCCTAGGCGCATACCCTGACATCTCTTCGGCAATCGCTGAGACGTCAAAGAAAGAAGAACCAGGGACTTTTTTGGTTCAAGCGTGTGAACCTGGGAAAGCGGCCTTCACTCAGTTTTTTCATTCCCGCGTAAAAGCTGTATGACGCCGCTAAGTATCAAGTCGTTTACGGTCGAAGCTAGCGGGATCATCAACGTTCTTATCAGCAAAGTCCATATTTCTCCGCCAAGAAAGTCGTCACCAGACGAAGAACTTAAGCTTGGGCCTGACTGCAAAGAATTCGAGGCGATTTGGGATACCGGAGCAACGGGAACGGTCATCACCGAAAGAGTTGTAAAAGAGTGCGGATTAAGACCTTTTGGAGTTACAGAAGTTCATACCGCCAAAGGCAAAATGAGAAGCGACACTTATTTGGTAGACATATGGCTTCCCAATCATGTTAGGATTGCAGACGTAACTGTCATGTCGGGAGAATTAACCGATAATAAAGACGTGCTTATTGGGATGAACATTATAAACGAGGGAGACTTTGCGGTTACGAATTTCCAGGGCAAAACGGTTTTTAGTTTTCGCGTTCCTTCTGTCGAACGCACAGATTTTGTAGCAAAACCATTCAAAGTTAAGCCTGCACTTAGTTTACCGGGCAGAAGGAAGAGATAGGCCAGCAACGCTATATCTGCAAGGTCTACACGCGGCCGTCCAGGTGGAAACCCGACGGTGCTGCGGGACGCCCGAGGGCGGAGCAAGCCTCATATATAGGGACGTTGGGTGAGCAGGGAAATTCTCATCGTCGATCTGCTTTGTGCCTTGTCTTCAGCCCGGATTATAGATTATAATTAAAACCTAAAATCAATCGGAGGGGGCAGCCGATGCAGATGCTTCTTGATTTCTCTAATATTGACATCAGGGACGATGATTTAATCCTAACCATTGATTTAATTAAGAACCAACAGAATAAGGAAGCACTGGATAAAGAAGATCCAGACGCTAAATCAAGACTTGATAGCTGGTTTCGTGTATGGATGATGCTGATTAAAATCCGTGACAGCTTAAGAGAATTCAACAAAAAAATAAATTAACAATTTGTCTGTTTGCGTTTTTTAGGGCGGCCCAAGGGGTTGAGGTTGGGAGAGACAGCGGGGCCAGGGTTCCCCGGTCAAAACGACGTCTGGGGGCGAATTAGCGCATCAGTATAGAAGAGGATGGCAAGACGGAAGGTTCTCATTATGACCTGGTCGCTTGATTTCAGAAACCCGGCGCGGTAGACTTCCCTCGGCGGGAGGTTGATGTGGCTCTAAAAAAATGCAAAGAATGCGGCGCTGAGATAAGTGCGGCGGCGAAGGCTTGTCCGAAATGCGGAGCGCCATCGCCGGCGCAAGCACTACAAAGCCTTGGTTGTGCGCTCACGATCATCGGGCTAATAATCATAGCCATAGTGATTGCGGTGTTTTTCTTGTGAGGGCGCTATAAAGGGAGATCCCCCCCCGGGGGGGGTCGACGGCCTTATAAATGAGCCTATTGACTTCTAAACAAAGAACAAATATTATGAAGGGAGATTACGAGGCGGGAAAAACATGAATTATTCACTTGAACTAGATGCCCTATCGCTGGAATACAAGCGAGATTATGGGACTGCCATCGGGGATTTGAAGATTACGGATTTCATGAACAATCCCAACGCTCAAGGCGTAATTTGCGTCTTTGGTCCTGGCTTCGCGGAAAAGATTTCTAATTTGCCTATCGTTAAGATTGGTGTGCTCCTTGATAACCGTCCCAATGCGCCGTTGGTCCTGCAGGATACCATCTAATCTTTCTCGCAAGAATTTCTCTTCCAATCTTACCCCTTGTGGTGAATCGAACCCAACGCCATGAAACATAAAAGTCGCATTAGGACAAGCATATCTTTGTTGTCCCGCTAAAAAGACTGCGTTCCCAATTGAATCTACATTTCCAACATTATGAGTTATAAGTCGGAAAGGGAATCCTCTTAGATGATTGTATAGATCAAATCCATGCATGACTGAGCCGCCGGGCGTCGAAAGCATTAGATATACTTCCTCTACGTGATGATTAGCCTGTTCTGATAAAACTGCGATAAGTGCTTCAGTCGTTTTAGGAACTATTTCCGCTGAAAACGAGACATATACGGTCATCTTTTACCCCCAAAGTATTATTGGCTGATTTTCATTTAACCCGCTTGGTTTCTAGCCAAATCTCAACGTCGACTTTCTTAAACAGGACCTTCCTCTCGAGCTTAATATACGGCAGTTCATGCTTTTTAACGAGTTTATCTAGGGTCCCTGGAGAGATCCGGAGATAGGCCATCACGTCCTTTCGCGTTAATAGATGTTCTTGCTCCATTTGATAGCACAATAACACATAAAAGAATTTAATGCAAACCCCTTGACAATGAGTTATAATATGTTATATTAATACATAATGAGCGTTAATATAGCGCTCAGAACTCATTGCAAGGAGGCCTTTTATGGCGAAAGACAAGGGGCGGGTGGCGCGGCCCAAGACGAGCGCCAAGATGGGAATCATGGGGAATATTCATCTGGTGCTAACACCGGGGGATGTGCGGGAAGTTCTTTCGGGCAAGGAAGCGATTATCGACCTGGGCGACCACCACGAACTTTGTCTCCAGATCGAAACCGGGCCCAAGAATCGAATCGTTGAACTCACGCCCTGGTTCGATCCGGCCGCCACTGAGGTCACGGTCGAAAACGACTTCAAGAAGGATGGCAGCGATGGCAATAGCCATTTTCACTATGGCGATATCGCGTTTACCCTTGTCGAATCCGAGAACAGCAGCCTCGGATTCAGCGTTACGGCAGAGCAAGCGAAGGTCCTGGGCAAGACACTCCTAACCTATGCCCAGGCCTGGGACGCCTGCGAGGCTCTCAAGGCCGAGCAGTCTCCCGTCTGATCTTCTTTCGGAGGCCGGGGTTCGGTCCCGGCCCGAGTTAAGAGAATCAGATAGGAGACAAGATATGGAAGATCTGACGGAAATACCAGAAAAAATGACCCGGGCCGAATTCGAAGATCTCTACAACCGGGCGGTGTCATCAGTGCCGGGGAGGTCAACAACTATCCTCCTCTCCGTAAAAGAAGCCTCGGTCCGGTTGAGGCTCGGGAAAACCACCGTCTATGCGCTCGCCCGGGAGCGGGAGATATCGACCGTCCGTATCGGCGCGAAGATCCTGTTCCCGGCAGCAGAGATCGAGGCATATATCAAACGCCGCACCGTCCCGGCCAAGCGTCAATTCACGGCAACCAAGGCCTGGACCAGAAGGGGGATTAAATGAAGGAACGAAACCTGAAACAGGTCGACGGGAAGTGGTACTTCGATTTCTCTTTCCGCGGGAAGCGGTACATCCGCCTCGGTGGAGGAACAAAGCAGTCGGCGAAAGATGCGATGGTCCGGCTGAAGGTCGAACTCCTTAACAAGCCGGAATCGGAAGGCTTCGCCATCGAAGTCGAGGACCCTTGGTTCGCGGACTTTGCCAAGGAGTACATTGAGATGTATGCGAAAGGGACCGTGAAGAAGCGTTCCTGGAGGCGGGACGAGATTTCCCTCTCAAGGCTAAAGGCCTTCTTCGGCCACCGCCGGCTCTCGCAGATCTCACTCCTGCTCATTGAGAAGTACAGGCTCGAAAGGAATACCCAAGTCTCCCCCTCAACGGTGAACAAGGAGCTGGCCTGCTTGAAGACGCTTCTCCGGGTCGCCGTTGATTGGAACAAGCTCGCCCCTTTCCCGCTGAAGAAGATCGTGCTCGAGAAGGTTGACAACACGAGGGCCCGCGTTCTGGATCCGAACGAGGAAGCGAGGCTCCTTGAAGCCCTGGCGCCCCATCTCGGCCCGATGGTCACACTGGCGCTCAATTCGGGACTCCGAGTTGGCGAGATTCTTTCGCTCAGGCGCGAACACGTCAACTTCCAGTCGAGGCTCATCACGATCACGGCCGAGAACTCGAAGAGCAAGAAGGAGCGTAAAGTTCCAATGAACGATGTCGCGCTCGACCTTATCCGCAAGCTCGCGCCCGCGGCAGGATTCATCTTCCGCAAGCGTTCCGGGGAGCCTTATTCGGACGTGGGCACGGCGTTCGCAGCAGCGTGTCGGCGGGCCCTTGTGAATGATTTCCGGTTCCATGACCTCCGGCACAGTTTCTCGACGAGGTTCATCGAGGCCGGCGGGAATATCGCGTTGCTCAGCAAGATCCTGGGGCACTCGAATATCAGCATCACATACAATCGTTACTACCATGAAAGCACGGACGCCATGCTCGCCGCGGTCGGAAACATGGTCAACAAACCGGTTCAACACGAAAGGCAAGGCGAAAGGCTGCCGGTTCACCCGTCCGTAAGTTATTCAAGATGCGACAATTAGAAATTTCAGGCGGTGGACATATACTCCATGCCGCAGCAGGCGGTGATGAAGGGGTAGTGGAAAAGGGAGAATTTCCTGGCCCAGCCCAATGCGTCTTCAAATTTCGTCGTCAGATAGCCTTCGCTCATGTGCCTGCCGGCCCACCGCACCCTGGGGCTTACTCCCAGTCCAAAACGCCCTTCTTCCAGGCGTACAGGAAACCGGGCACGAGGATGATCAGAAAAGCGCAGATCCCGAGAAAACCGGGGACCCTGATGCGCCTCAGGACGAGGGCCCAGGGAAAAAAGAACACGATCTCGACGTCAAAGAGGAGGAAGATCAAGGCGACCAGGGCGAACGGTATGGAGACGGGCGGGATGCCGGCCTGGAGGTAGGGGCTGCCGCATTCAAACGGCCGGTCCTTGGCCGGGCTCTTTTTTCTCGGCCCCAAGAGCTTGTTCATGAAAAGCATGACCAAGCCCAGGCCGCCGAAGACGATGAAGGTCAGGACAAGCTCGGTCATGATGGATATGGACTGAAAAAATTGTAGTCAATCGCCCTGCGTTTTGCAAACG
>Ga0315279_10005217_pt1 | contig 16979 bp, 12 predicted proteins | sample YL17G06_20_MG_FD_203694 | JGI IMG/M metagenome (GOLD analysis project Ga0315279, IMG submission 203694) | Sediment microbial communities from Yellowstone Lake, YNP, Wyoming, USA - YL17G06_20 | ecosystem: Environmental > Aquatic > Freshwater > Lake > Sediment | place: USA: Wyoming | collected...
TCAATTCATAAATTCATTAACCAATTACCTACCTGCTGATGCTTCTGCCGATGAGCTTAGAGTAGCCCTTATTCCTGCCCTCCAAGCGGGCACCATTGCCTTTCCAACTAGACATGATTTTGAAGGGAATAGTAGGGGGGATCTCCTCCAAGCCTTCAAGCATTTTGGAGGGGTAACGGGCGTAATAAATAAATTGCAATTACAACCCCAGACAAAATATACGCCTCCCACAAAGCCTCCTGGTTTCTGGCAGGATTGGGATAACTTTGTCAATGAGCTGGTGATTTTCATCAATCAGGTATATGACTTCCTTCCCCCGACCACCCCACAGAAGGAACTCCGGGATAAGATTCTCAAGGCGCTCCGAGAAGGGACACTCGATTTCGATACCAATCTAATTGATAAATACAAGAGGAGGGACCTTAGGACAGCTATTACGAGGTTTTGGGGAGGTATTTTTGCAGTTAAGGAGAAACTGCAAATGAAAGCTTCCCGAAAGCCCCGTGACTATTGGAGCAATTGGGACAATTTTCTGAAGGAGCTTTTAGACTACGTTTCAAAACTTAATCACATTGATCCTCAACTGAATTTGACGCAAGATGAAATCCTTGCCCAGCTCAAATCTGGGAAACTTCAATTCCCATCTAAAAATGATATAGAAGGCATTTCCAAAAGTCCGGCGGGACAATTTTCATCTCTAAATAATGGTTTCCAATATTTCGGGGGCATAAATGTAGTAAGGGAAAAGCTTGGTATTCCGCCTCCATCGGCAAAAGCGAGAGGTTTTTGGGAGGATTGGGATAATATTGTAAATGGAGTTATGTTATTTATCAATGAATTTTATGATTACCTCCCCTCTTCCACTCCTCAAGCCGAAATACGTACAAAGATTCTAGAGGCACTTCAAAATAAGAGAATAGCATTTCCAGGAAAAAATAAATTTGAAGAAGGTGGTAGTGGCAATCTTGCACATGCTATCGAAAGACATTATGGGGGTTTTGCAAACTTTAAGGCGAAATTAAATATTCCAATATTCTATCTAGATGATCCATTTTCAAGAGCATCGAAGATGCAATATTATGCCGTCAGAGGGCAAAAGACCGAGGATATTGTGGTTGATTTGATCAAAGACTGGGCCGATCAAAACGGTTTCTCCTATACGACACGGACTCCTACTGGAACTGGAATTTTAGAGTTTGTCTGCGGTGAAAACAAGAAATATGGAGTCGATGTTACAAACGCGAAAAATCTTGACACTATTCGTGTGAAATGGAAAGGGCGAGATTATCATAAATTTCTTGATGAATTATGGATTATTGTGGTGGCTGATCATCCACCAGAAGTGATCAAGAGTTTAAATGAGGAGGCGCCTGAGAATGTACTAGTGATTGGTTACCGCCAGTTAGTCTCCTTCCTAAATGGAATAAGTACAAGTAACATTCCCTTTGATATCCCGCCCGAGAAACAACGAAAATTGGATGCCTTGGCTCGATGCACTTTCTCTAATAGAGAACAAATAATGAAACGATATAAAGAAGGGGAAGTATTTAAGAGTATTTAAATTTCCTATAGGGAGGGAAAGGGAAAGGTACGGAAATATAAATTTGTTTTGACAGGATTATCGCGAATTAGATGAATCTAATTGAAGTTTTTGTTTTTCTCCTCTTTTTTTCTTTTTGATGATCAGCATTTTTATCATAATATTTAAACATAATAAATCGGATAGGATAACAAGCATTTTTTAGCTTATAGAGATTAAATTAAAATGTGGCAAGAAATATGACAAAAGCGATTTCTCAATCTGATTTGGTTGCCGCGTTGGAAGGCATTGTCGGACACACGGCAGTAAATGATTCAGAGCAGGCTCGCTGGACGTATGCCTTGGGCGAGGCATGGTCTACGGTGAGCCCTGGATTAACTGATGGATTACTGCTCGATTTAGGACCACCTGATGTGATTGTAAAGCCGAAAACCACGGAGCAAGTAGTTGAAATTGTTAAAATAGCAAATGAGTACAAAATTTCCCTTACTCCAAGAGGGGGTGGAACAGGGAATGCAAGTGGATCGGTTCCAGTTTCAGGTGGAATTCTCCTGGATTTATTGGATATGAATAACTTCATTCGGTACGACCCCATCTCTCGAGCGTGCCGTTTCCAAGCGGGGATAACATGGGGCAAACTCTGCTATGAGCTGAAGAAGTTGGGACTAACGCCAGGTTTTTGTGGACCCCATGGGCTCTTCGGGGGAGCACTAGGGGGGGCGATTAGCCTCGATTCGACAGGTATCCAAGGGACTAAGTACGGGCAGGAGAACGAGAATGTTCAAAACTTGCAGGTCGTGCTTCCGACCGGCGAGGTGATCGAAACAGGGTCGTTAGCGAACACGCACACCCATTGGTACTTTCGCTACTGCAATGGTCCCGATTTGGCGGGGCTTTTTATGGGCGCTAGTGGTGCTTTTGGCATTATTACGGAAGCAACTTTAAGAACCTATCCGATCCCTGATTACCATTCAGATTCCCTCTATCTCTTTCCCAGCGAAATGGACCAATGCCAAGCGGTTCAAGAAATGGACTCGCGCGAGTTGCTTAGCGACGCTATGTTACTTGGTCAAGGTTTCCAATATGCTATTATTGAAAATGTCTTCCATCTCCCTCCCGGTCAGACCGAGAAAGGTCCCGCCTTGATTTATACAGATGCGTACGACGAAGTGATTTTAGAACGGAAGAACGCGATGATTGACGAGATCGCTAACAAATATTCAGGCGAGAAATTTAATGGTGACGTTACGGCTCTCGGGATGAGCGCACACGATACTAATGAAATGCTTGGTGGCGGTATTTGTAAGTGGCTTGGTGGAATGCTCCATAAGACTTGCAGCATCCTGCCAATACTAAAAATTCCTGAATTTAACCAATGGCACTACCAATTTTTCAGAAAGCCTGAGATTGAAGGGCTCCTATCCACAACGGGGCTTGGAAACAAGTGCTGGAGTGTCCAATCGCCTATGGGAGCATCCGGCGGATTTTGTTTACATATGAGTATGTTCAATATGGACGCCACGACGCGTGATTTGCGAACAAGAGCCTATAAGCTCTGTCACGAAATCCTGAAATGGAAGTTGGAAGCGGGAACTTGTCCGTATTGGGTTTCGAAGGATTTATACGTTAGTTATTTGATTAAAAGTTTTACTCCTCAGTATTGGAACCTTCTAAAGTCCCTGAAACAAACGCTCGACCCGAATAATATCATGAATCCGGGCGCTTTGCTTCTAGGGCTTGGGGATAAAGCGGAGGACATTATTTCTAAAGAATCCCCGTAAAAAATTCATTCCCCTTTTTTTATACGGAGTTTAAATGGTCTCCTCTTAAATGGACAGCCTCTAATAGGAGGTGACCCTAAAATAATACAAGAAGTTGAAAAAAAAAGAAATTTTAAGTCTCGAAAACAAATATGGAAAGTTTAAAAAAAGGAGAAGTAATATATTGCTTATTCCGGAATCGTAACGGTCACAATGCCGACAATCGGGCCTCGCATTGGCAGGTTTAGACTATAGGATTTCTAATTTTGTTACTTGCACAATAATCCAAAGATTTAATAGATTTAAAATTTAAAGCTGAAAATAAGGATTTAATAGGTATATAGAAAAAACAAAGATGGGTAATAGAATGTTTAAAAAAAATAATAATAAAAGAAGATTTACCATTGTTTCAGTGTTAATTTTGAGTTTATTCACCTTTCAATTACTTATCCCTTCTATTACAGCATTTACAACATATGGCTTTAAATGGGCGTATAATACGGGAGATCTTATTTATAGCGTTGCAATATCAGGGGATGGCAGGTATATCGCTGCTGGAAATTATGATCATCATGTATATTTATTTCAGAATACGAGTTCTACCCCGTTATGGAGTTATACGACAGGAAGTATTGTTAGGAGCGTCGCAATGTCCACGGATGGACGGTATATCGCCGCCGGAAGTGATGATGGTAAAGTATATTTATTCCAAAATACGAGTGCTACCCCTCTGTGGACATATAATACGGGATTTGTTGTCCAAACCGTTGCAATGTCGGCGGGCGGTCAGTACATCGTCGCTGGAGGTTATGGTGGTTATGTATATTTATTCCAAAGAACGAGTAATAATACGCTATGGGCATCTGCCACCGTAGGTTCTGTTCAAATAGTTGCGATGTCAGGAGATGGCAACTATATCGCCGCTGGAAGTAATAATTATTTATATTTATTCAAAAGGACGAATTCTACCGCGCTATGGAATTATGTGGCGGGAACTACTATTGAAAGTGTTGCGATAGCGGCGAATGGCAAATATATCGCTGCTGGAAGTTATGATTATCATGTATATTTATTCCAGAACTCGAGTTCTACCCCTCTGTGGTCGTATGCGACGGGTAGTCCTGTTCTAACCGTTGCTATGTCGGAAGATGGCCATTATATTGCCGCTGGAAGCTATAATGGTTATACCCTATATTTATTCCAGAAAACGAGTTCTACCCCACTATGGAAGTATGCTACTGGAATTGATGTTTGGAGCGTCGTGATGTCGGCGGACGGCCAATATATCGCCGCTGGAAGTGGGAAAAAAGTAATCTTATTCCAAAATACGAGTTCTACCCCGCTGTGGTCATATACAACGGGATATTCAGGGTTTATTAACGTCGCGATTTCGACGGATGGGCAATATATTGCCGCCGGATGTTATGATTATAAAGTATACTTATTTGGAACTGGAGTCCCCACCAATTCTTCCCAAATACCGGGATTTATTTGGGAATTCGCCCTTCTTGGAGTAATTATGGGCAGTTCCATAATAATTCCACTTTTGCGACAGAGACATGATTTGCAGATCATTTCATCCTCACAATAGGAGAATACCATTAAATCCCGTTTATTCCTATCAGATTTTCACAAAAAAGGAGTGCTGAATAGGTTCTTATTACAAATAGGAAAAATTCTACTAAAGGTTAAAAATTAGACTCATTCCAATAAAGAATGCTCAAACATTATAAAAAAAGAAAAAAATATTTTATATGTTTATTCCGGAATGGCGACTGTTGCGGTGCCGACGATCGAATCTCGTAATACAATAATACCGAACCAGAAGACATTCTCTTTCCGTTTCGTAAGCAATTCTGCTTTGATGGTATCCTTGTCCGGTCGAATCCAATTGCGAATGAGTGCCTTATCGCCTACAAGCCGTTTGGGATTAATCTCCACGTTGGGCGCTTCAAAACTCAACGCAAATTTCTTTTCGCCTGATACATCCCAGTCGATGTTGACCGTGATTTTCCCTTGGGCTAAGTTCCCCAAGAGTTCTTCGTCACTCATGCTCGGATCAGCGGATCCTTCCCCACGAACGTAAAACGTTTTTGTCGTCGATTTAATCTCCAGATCTACTAGTTTTTCGCCATCTTCTTCATATTTCTTCACGATTTTGCCCTGAAAATGAACGATATCACCTGGTCTGGTCATACCCACCATTCTACCACCATAACTCCGGACATTCTCGGCACCAACCCAGTCTGTCAGCATTTTTCCGAGCCAAGCATGCGAATAAAGCCCATGCGCAATAATTCCAGAATTTCCAGCTTTAATTGCGGCGATTACGTCTTGATGGATGGGATTGGAGTCACCCCCCGCATCCGCGTAGATCTTAAATTCCGCTTCATATAAAGGTCCGTGGTCCATTTGTGGTCCAATTTCGCCTTCATTCAAATCGTCCCATTTCACTACCATTTAATAACCTCCTGGCATCACAACTACACCAATATCACTAAAACATACGGTTTTTCCAATTTTTGATTCGTCACTACTTTTCTCAATAGTTGATTCGGCTTCTATGTCGATAACTAACATGCCGTTGCTTTTAACTTCAATGTTCTTTATTTTTGGCACAGTTCTGATTTTATCTTCATCCTTGATTGGCGGCGCGTCTTTAGGAAATCGGTAGGCTTGCCCACCGTGCAAGATTTTTAAGGGATTTTTGATTATGGGCTGTCCATCAGGATCTTTTACGTCGTTAATTTTCCAGAGTGCAGGAAAGACGTATGCGTTGGCGAAAGCAGGATGCGCTATCGGATCACTTCCTAAGAACTGTTCCTGAGTCACACCGATTGATTTCGCAAATGCAAGTAAGTCTTTCTTCTTCACTTTAAAAGTCGTGCCTTTCATCTCTGCTCCTATCATAGATGAGAAATCTCTATCCATTTCTTATCACCATAATTTTCAATCAATTCACATTAGTTCATTCGAAAAACGATAATTTTCTATAGCTCTTACTCAATAAAAATTCTTTGAAGTTCATTTTTTTCATGTATGGATAGAGTGAAAACTATGGCGATCGGCGAGCAATCGAATAAATTTGAGGAAATTGTCGAAGGGGATATCATAGAAGGTGTAGATGGTCCAGTAGATCGGTGGGCAATTCAGCGGTATGCGGAAACTTCTGGTGATCACAATCCGATTCATACGACCTATAGTGTGGCAATGGCGGCGGGATTAGGCGGGGTGATTCAACATGGACTTTTCTCAATGGCTTGGTTGATCAAGGCCCTCACCACTTGGTTTCAAGAGCGAGGACGACTGAAACAGATCAATGTGCAGTTCCGTGCAATGGTCCGTCCAGGTGACATAGTCTATAGCAAAGGCAAAGTCCTCAAAAAACATCAGGAAAAGGGGCAGAAACTCGTTGATTTGGAGCTGACGCAAGAGGCTTGGAGCTTGTTATGTAAAGGAACTGGGCAAGCGATGGATCAAACTATCGATACCAAAACATTCAAAGAATTACTATCGAATATGACATTAAAAATGGATTTGGAAACCACAATAAGTGGAGGAAAAATTAAGGAAATTCCAAAACGGGAAATTAGTTTGAATGCGGACGCGATTGAAATCATCCCCAAGACGCTCTCCTTCTGGGAGGCATTTACACAGGGTTGGTGTGCGGAGGGCGATACAATTCAGGTGAAACTTGAAAAGCCGCCGGAGGATGGGAAAGCTGAATTTGAAATTTATAGGGTCTCAAATTCAATTGTTGGGACCGCAACAGTCTCGTTAAAATGATAAAAAAGAAGGTTGATTTATGGTTGTCCAGTTAAAAGCTGTGAAAATTCAAAAAGAGAAAGAAGATCAAGTGATCATTGGCCAAGGCAATTTCTCAATATATACCACAGATAATATTTTTCGGGACCTGCTTACAACGGTGCCGGGAATAAAATGTGCCGTCGCAATGAATGAAGCGGACCCGAAACTCGTGCGATTTAATGATAACGACGAACGGCTAGGTGATTTAACTGCGAAGAATGCGTTAGCCATCGGTGCAAGCCATGTTTTTGTAATAATGATGCGTGATGCCTACCCCATCAATGTCCTACCTACCATTCGAAATGTCCCTGGCGTCTGCAATATCTATGTTGCATCCGCCAATCCATTGGAGGTTATTATTGCTGAAACTTCTTTAGGGCGTGCAGTGCTGGGCGTGGTTGACGGACAGTCTGTAGATTCTATCGAAGATGAGGAAAAAAGAGAAGCCCGGCGTGAGTTGGTTAAAAAAATTGGATATATATTAGGCTAATTTCTTTCTTTTTTCTAATTTTTAAATAAGAACCGATAGAAATATCCGTTTTCTGAATAATTTTAGACGAAAAGTAGAAAGAAAAAAAGGAATTGCAAAAAAGAGCAGGAAATAAATCTGATTAGGCAATTTCTTTCAATTTCAAACGGGGCACTACAAGCAAGGAAATTAGTTCTTGAATCAAGAGTTTGAAGGCGTAAGAGACGGTCAATTTAGCAATATTTGCTTTATCGCCACAGACAGGACAGTAGTAACGGTCTCGGTTCCGATCATAGACTGCAAGCAAGCCACAGCCGCTGCATACAAGGATATTAGTTTTATCCGATTCTTCCAACAAGCGTTCTTTCAAGAGTAGAGCTGCTCCGTGCCCTACAAGGCAGTCACGTTCCATTTCTCCAAACCGTAGGCCACCCTCTCGAGCCCGTCCTTCCGTCGGTTGCCGTGTTAAAATTTGCACGGGTCCGCGTGCTCTGGCATGGATTTTATCAGCCACCATATGATGCAGTTTTTGGTAATAAACGACTCCGATGAAGATATCGGCTAGAAATTTTTCTCCGGTACAGCCATTATACATGCCTTCTCGGCCCGTGTATTTATACCCAATATCTTCTATTTCTTCGTAGAGCTGTTCCACTTTCATGGAGAACGCGGTGCCATCTCTGCGATGCCCTTGCAACGCACCACATTTTCCAGCGATGGATTCAATCACCTGACCAAGCGTCATACGGGAGGGAATGGCATGTGGATTGATAATTAAGTCGGGAACAATGCCATCCTCCGTGAATGGCATGTCTTCTTGGGGCACAATAAGTCCCAGCACGCCTTTTTGCCCATGGCGGGAAGCGAACTTATCGCCCAATTCGGGAATCCGCTGATCCCGCACCTTCACCTTAATTAACTTATTGCCATCAATGGTTTCGGTGATAACAACGGCATCGACAATACCATTTTCTCCATGGCGGAGATTTATCGAGGTTTCTCGGCGGGTAGGTGCCGGAAGCTCGAATTCACGGTACTCTTCAAGGAACCGTGGTGGAGACGTGCGACCAATGAGCACTTCGCCCCCTTGAATCTCGATTTCAGGTTCAATGATGCCGTCTTCACCCAAATGCCGATAGGCTTCGGCGGCGCGATACCCACGTACGGTTCGTTCGGGGATCTCGTATTTATCCTCCTGACCACCGGGGTATTTACGCTCCTCGGCATCGTAGGCCCGGAAGAAGGACGACCGTCCTAACCCACGTTCGATACTCGCCTTATTGATGATTAAGGCATCTTCAATGTTATAACCTTGATAGCTCAGAATCGCCACCACGAAATTCTGCCCTGCGGGCCTCGTATCAAAAGCGACGATGTCCATTGATTTAGTCTTAACCAATGGTGTCTGCGGATAGTGGAGCAACTGCCCACGCGTGTCAATACGTAAATTGTGATTGGTGGCATAGAGCCCAAGGGCTTGTTTTGCCATTCCCGCCTCATAGGTGTTTCTGGGGCTTTGGTTATGCTCTGGGAAAGGAATTAAACTCCCTGTAATGCCCAGAATGGTCGATGGTTCGATCTCCAAGTGAGTATGATTCTCTGTAATATCTGGAAATGTCAGTGCAATATAGCAATTCTCCTCTTCCTCCGCGTCCAGATATTCTAGGATGCCATGTTCGATTAGATCACTCCAGCGCCATTCTTTGTTTTTGAGTTTTTCAATATGTTCTGCTTTTAATTTGAGCTTCCCTTTTTCAACAATGATGGCAGGTCTTCGTGCACGTCCCGCATCACAATTAATCTGGATCTCCGCGATGTCATCGTAATTCGCCACATTCACTTCATGATCTATTTCATTTCGCCGCCTTTTCTGCCGAATTTGTTGGACAAAATCATGCGGGTTATCATGGACTCCGATCAATTTCCCATTCAGAAAGACACGAAACCCGGTCTTCGCCTCTGTATCATGTAATTCTTCAATAGGGCGAAGCCCCAACTCGAGGAGTATCTTTTCCACTTTAATGTCATCTGTTCCAACTGAAATGTAGGTCATCAGCGAGAGGTTTTTCACGAGCCCGCAATTTGGGCCCTCAGGAGTTTCATTTGGGCAAATCTTTCCCCAATGTGTGGGGTGTAAGTCACGTGCCTCGAAATGCGGCTGACTCCGGCTTAGTGGAGAAACCACTCTGCGGAGATGGCTCAAAGCGGAAATGTAATTTGTTCTATCCAGCAGTTGGCTGACGCCGGCTTTCCCACCCACCCAGTTACCTGTTGCTAACGCGTGGCGTAAGCGCTCCGTGACCACATCGGCTCGTACAGCCGTTTTAATATTCGGAGCACGCCCCCGGACTGCAGTACGCTCGAGCTGGTACTTAATATCCCGGCATAGATTCAGAAACGCCACTCTGAATAAACTGGTGAGAAGATCGCCAGCCAATTTCAAGCGTTTATTCGAATAATGATCTTTATCATCTGGGATCCGTTTACCAATTTGTAATTCAACGATCCTCTGTGCCATTTGCCCTAAGTAATAGGCTTTCTTCAAACGATCGCTGCTTTCTCGCCCGATATGCGGGAGCAGATAGCGGTCCAATACTTGTCCCGCACGCCGCAACCGGTACTCTCGAGTCTGCCCCACGGCAACCCGTTTCCCTATGTAATCGAGCGCATTATCGATCGTGCTCTGCGTGTCCTTCGGCACGTAAATGGGTGACGCTGCCTCCAACGTCGGAATAAGCTGGCGGCGTACCTTTGGATCATCTGAAATTGCATCACTAATCTCCTTATCGGTCACGAGGCCCAAAGCTCGCACTAGTATTGCAAAGGGAATCTTCCCTGGCACGGAAGGAAATGAAACCCGGAGTGCTCCATCCGTCTTCTGCTCAAGCGTTACGGGCGCTCGGAAGCCCTGCGCTGTTGAAAAGACTTTTCCCACATAGGTTGCAGATAAACTCTTGCTCGCCTCCTCGCTCAAGATGCGATTGGGCGCCAGATCCTCCCTCGTTACCAAAACACGCTCTGATCCGTTGATAATAAAATAGCCGCCCGGATCCAGCGGGTCTTCTCCATGTTTAATCAATTCCTCATCATTCATGTCTTTCAAAAGACATACATTGGACCGTAACATGATAGGAAGCCGCCCAATATACACATTAGCCACTTCCCCTTCCATTTCGATCCCCGTCCGCTCATCCTTCCGGATCGGAATCATTTCCATATATAGGGGCGCGGAATAGGTCAAATTGCGAATCCGTGCCTCAATGGGAAAAATTGGTTTCACGGATCCGTCCGCTTCCCGGATGGTCGGGTCACCATTTGTAATTCTTCCCAATTTCACATAATATTGAGGAATATCTGGCTCGATGCGCGCCACCTCATCGACGACCTCTTGCATAGTCTTTTCTATAAACACATTATACGAATCTAAGTGCTGTCGCACGAGCCCTTTCTCTTCAAAAAAGGCACGCATCAAATCCCATGGATCAAATTCAGAATTTTCATTATTACTTGTCATTTGGATTCACCAATATGATCTTTTAATCTCTCAATCACTCAAAAATCCACTTCACTAAGTAATCTCGCTCATTTACTCTTATAATTCTCCATACGCATTGATGTTGGATTAATCCTTCATTATTTTCAAAAACCGACGCAAGAATACCTTCTCCATTATAAAAATAAATTTTCCTTATAAATTCTTCGAAATTCTGAGCTAACGATAATGGGCGCATTTAAGGTTGCACCGCCTAAGAATACAAATTTGAATTCATGTTATGAGCTATTTGTAGAAAATGAAGAAAAGAAGGACGGGCTCGACGGGAATTGAACCCGCGACCATCGGGTTAAAAGCCTCATCCAATCAGCCAGTCCTGCTGATTGACCGACGCTCTGCCTAGCTGAGCTACGAGCCCATGCTTTTTGAAAGAAAAAATGGCGCCACGGCCGGGATTCGGACCCGGGCCCTGGGAGTTCTGCTGCGGTTTCTGATCCCGCTTGACAGTCCCAGATACTAGGCCGGACTATACTACCGCGGCTGGACTATACTACCGTTTGCCTATAGGTATTCTTCATCTACTTTTTAATATTTCGAATGCTAAATTTACTTTACTTCGGAACGAGTACTGCCTTCTCGGAGGAAAGGGAAATGAAAATCCCTGCGGCCGGAATTTCGAGAGGAGAGACAACCTCTAACCTCTATTCGGACCAGCGTAAACTGGGTGCCTGCTGACATAATCTCACGGTAGGGACTCAGTCCCAGCTCAATTATGCGTGAATTAGTCCATCTACAGCCCAGCGCCCAACCAATCTAGACTACATTGCTGTAGTTGTCTAGACTACGCAGGGGTTCCTAGGTGTTATCCTGATCAGTAGAATGAGATATTCTATTTAAAACTTCTCCATTTATCAAATGAGGCATAAAAAGTGGATAATCCACGAAATAGCAAGAGTTTGATGGGGCACATTAAATTATCTCAGACTATTACTAAAATATTAAAAGTTAAAGTTGGCGGGCCCACAGGGACTCGAACCCCGGACCTCAGGCTTTCTTCATTGGAGTAATTCCGAAGGCCTGCGCGTTATCCACCTACGCTATGGGCCCCTATATTTATTTTCTGAATACCTACTTCTTATTTTTAATACGCTTCAATAAACTTTTTCCTTGAAGCACCCATAGCAAGCTTCATAACAAAACGACCTTTAACTTAAAATCTTTGGTGGAGAAGGTGATTCCGAGGAAAAGAGACCGATTTAATTGCTTTTTTACTATAGTATTTACGTAATATGTCAATAAATTTTTATAGAAGATGAAATCACACATAAAAGTAGTCAGTTCAAGGAAGAGGTCTGAAGAAAATGGTGAGCCAATTACCGGTGTTCTTGATTGAGGCGGAAACCTGCGGTGAAGCGTGGGAAAAAGCCGTGGAAGCGGTGTGGTACAACGGACTTGAAGTCGAACAACACTATGCGGATGAATGGAGCAAAGAAGCCACCGTTCTCATCAATGTGAAGAATCCATTAGCAGAGCCTCGCTTCTCCCGAAAAGACTTTGTCAGCGTCTCCATGTTCATGACGGGCGCCGATAAGAAGAAGCCCTACCGCGACAAACAGTATGTGCGCGATTTAATCGATGGCGATATGGATCCCCGGGTTTCCGACGGCATAGAGAGCTACACCTACCACGAACGACTCTGCTCGTGGGGGTTAATACAGCCCAAACACTTAGAACTCCTGCAACAGAAAAATCTGCCCCAGATGAAATTATTTGATGGCAATACGCAAGAGGAATTCGATGTGAAGCAGGGAATCAACCAAATCGAGATGCTAATCCAAAAAGCAAAGGAGGAACCCATTAGCCGAAAACTGCAGATGGTTACTTGGGAACCGCACAAAGATTTAATTATTTCTGGGGCTCCTTGTCTACAACGTATCTGGATTCGTATTCTTGACCAAAAATATATGGTATTCGAGACTTCTTGGAGAAGCAGAGACCTTTATAAAGCATGGGGAAGTAATGTTTTGGGGTTTACCGAATTTGCGAAGTGTTTGGCGGACCGTCTGGACCTAAAACTCGTCCAATATGTCGATTTCAGTACTAGTTTGCATATCTATAAAAGTGATTACGATCAAGTGGAGCGCCATTTTGAAATCATTGAAAAACGATCGCAAGAAAAAAAGTAACTTTTTCTTAAAAAAATTAAGATAAAAAAGAGTATATTTCACTAAATCTCCAGGTATATTATTAAAATCCTAAATCTTTTATTCAATTCTAATTAATTTTTCTTGATTAAATTTTCCTAAAAAATCATTCTTGATTTATTTGAAGTATATTATTTTTTATTTGTTCATAATTTTCAATAATCCAAACCTATATATAGGATTCTCATCCGAAAAGCCAGAAAAAATTTGTACTTATTGGGAAAATACTATTTATAATTTATCTTTTGATAATAAATATCTTAAATGAATACTCTGTTATTCAACCAGCTAACCACATAGAATTCGATTTCCGTCGGGGAAAAAAGGAATCCTCTCATAATAAGGAAAATAGTAAGTTAAAATTGAATTATTAAGAGATTAAGATTTATATAATATGATTTCTAATGTTCTATATATAGAGTTTATAAAATCTTTCCTGAGAGTGTAGGAAATTTGGTTAATCGGAAATTAGTGACGGTACGAAGTCGACATTTGTGTATTTTCTGTAATAGTGTTATTAATAAGGGCGAGGAAGCAGTATGGTATCAATCAAACTATATTTGCATTCCCTGCTATAATAAACGAGCTGATAAACCAATTTCCATAGGTACTTAAGATTTTAACTTTTTACTTGCCTGAAAAACTGAATTTACCAAATGTTAGGTCGAAATTATATCGAGGGGATTCAATAAATATAATTAATCTTTTATCATAAATAATATCCATTTTGTGTAGACTGAGAGGACGACACAACCATTGGAATGCTTGTGATATTCCATCTGTTCAATATATTTATCCATAGATTTTATTTAGGGAATATAGCAGAAAATTTTCATTGATTACACCTTTAGTTCCAATTTTGGAGTATATCATATTTTCTTTTAAAATTAGTAATAAGAGAAATCGTCAATTAATTAGTTAAACATCTATAGACGTTTTCAACTAATTCAGATTTTTTATCACTTGAAATATTTTCTTTAACACCTATAATAAATTTAGACCGTTGGTTAACATAATCTTCATGAGAAAGAGGTTTTATGATTTCTGATTCACCTAATAATTTTAATTTTCCGTCATAGTTGACAAAAATAGCGTTCATTTCTTTTGGATCTTTCTTGATATATAAACCCAAAATTAAATCTCCTTTTTTAGCAACTCCTTCAACTGCTTTTTGTTCGATTTCCAATAATTCATCTCGTTTTTCATTTAATTTTTTTAAAACATCCCGAATATTTTCATCTAAATCACTCAATATCTTATATTCAATTATTTCATAAGTTTTACCACTATTTATTGAATTATACACAAATTGCGAGAATTCTAACCTAGAATTTTTTAACATTTCAAGTATTTGTGAATCCGTTGAAAACCATAATTTATTTATGTCTTGATTAATCGCGTCAGAATTATACAATTCAACCCATGCTCTCCCAAGCATCTCTTCCGTTAAAAGAACTCCCTCATGACTATAAACCGATGCATACATTATTTCCCTGGCTAAGGTTAAACTTTCACCAAAATTTCTATCTAAATAACAAAGTTGGTTCTGTTGATGTATATTTTTAATGCCAAGTCTCGGAAAGATATCTCCTGTACAAAATGGTGGTCTAAATACACCAGTAAAAAAGGAATCTCTCAATAAATATTCAATTCTATCAAAATCACTATAAGAATTAATTAATTGGCTTAAAAATCTCAATTCATTTTCATCCTTAGTCATTGCATTTATTTTTTCTTCTTCATCCGTTATATTATTGTATTTTGAAGAATCTATAAGTGGTTCTCCTACAATTGGTTTTGCTATTAATGCTCTTTCTTTTTTATCTGGAATTATATCATATAATCTTTCTAAATTCCAGTCACTGAAATATTCATCATATTTATCTCCTTCAATTAATAAGTCCTTAGACATTGATTCATGATGAATATTTGAACCGATAAAACTCACAAAAATCTCTCCCGCGTGTCCCCATGCAGAATGGCCTATATCATGAAGTAATGCAGCGCATGCTACTCTTTTTCTATCTTCAAAGGAAATGAGACTAGTTATTTCCACAGGCAAAGAGGAAAGAAATTGCTTAGTTAGATGTGAAACTCCTATACTATGATGAAATCTCGTATGAATTGCAAATGGGAAAAATATATACGCCGTTGCGAGCTGTTTAATGTGCTTTAAACGGTTTAATTCAGCTGAATTGATTAATCTACTTTCTATTCCCTCAAAAAAAATTGATCCTAAAACTGGATCAGAAAAAAAGAGTCTTTCTGACATTATATCCCAAGATTATAATGAAAGTAAGTATAAACGGTAACATTCTTCTAAAAATGCATGCTTATTTTTTAAAATATCTTTAATCGTATCTCCTAAGTCTTCGTAGGTTATGTTTAGATTTGTATTACAAAAATCAATTAAAACTGATTTTAAAGATAATGTATTTTTAGTTATTTTATATTTAGGAATGCTTGCCCTTTCTAGCTTCAAAAAATTACTTGCTACCAATGATCTAAGATCATTATCTAACTCAAGACTTCTTAAATAAGTAGTTTCTGCAAAATCTGAAAAAGATGGATAATAATCAACACCAAAATTAAAGTTGGCTATTTGAAGGAAATTCTTAATGATAAGATAAAAAATTAACGTGTGTTCAATAGGATGTTCTAAATAACCAAATCCACTATCATGGCTTGCCAAATTAATTAAGAGAATCTTATTTAATGAATTATTATCCCCCATTTTCGTCGGCTCCTAATAATCTCAATATTTACATAATTATCTCTCATTTATAATTCTCTATATTTATAAAATAAAAAGCTTTTCTTTAACCACCATAAGTTTAATCTTACATTTCTATTTTCAAACAATTCATGTTTTTGTATTTGAATAATTTAACTATAAAAAAGTTTATCCTATAATTATTTGCAGAATTTTCCCCTTTCTATACTGTTGCACTATATTATCAATTTCAACTAAGTTTTGTAAAGGCGTCCGATAATTCATTTTCATTTTTTGGAGTAATAGAGTGATTAAACGGTGGGATGCACCCACCTCAAGGAATAAATGGTTAGAGATGGAGCCTTGAAAAGAATTTTTTTTGAGATCAAGGGTTATATTCATAAGAACCGACCAATCTATTTTATCTCTTAAAAAATGATTTAAGGTATTTCAAAGCATCCTCTTTAGAAGGAAATCCTCTTATTATTCGTTCATAACTTTCAATCATAGCACCCAAAACCTCCTTACGAGTATAACCTTCCCAAAATGTATTTTTCTTTATTAAAATTCCATCGAGGAAATCTATTTTCTCTTTAAATTTTATTATATTTTCCATACCAGTAATTATTATAGAGGGTCCGGTGATTCGACAATTAATATCCAGCGATTCAATCAACTTTTTCCACTGTTTTTTCAAAGATCTTGAACTACAAGCAAGAGATATTTCCTTGCTAATACCCCATCTATCACTTCTAGAATCCTTGTAAGGACGTAATCCCACATAACCATCCGCCGAAAAGGCAATCCGTAAAACCTCACCAATATCTTTTTCTGATAAGTTAAACATTTTATGAGGAAGTGAAGCCTTTTGATAATCCGATTTATTAATATAATTTCGAAGAGTTCTAACCAATTCCACGGATTTTATTTCGCATATATATATTTTTTTTTGATTTTTAATTTCATTCCTCACTCGTTCATAAAACTTTTCTA
>Ga0315279_10005218_pt1 | contig 16975 bp, 17 predicted proteins | sample YL17G06_20_MG_FD_203694 | JGI IMG/M metagenome (GOLD analysis project Ga0315279, IMG submission 203694) | Sediment microbial communities from Yellowstone Lake, YNP, Wyoming, USA - YL17G06_20 | ecosystem: Environmental > Aquatic > Freshwater > Lake > Sediment | place: USA: Wyoming | collected...
TTGGGCCAAAAACTTTAAAGCCTTCTTTTAGAAGAACGTCAGTTACTCCGACCGCGACAGCATCGTCCTGAGCGACATCGACGAGATCAACTTTTTCGCGATGACAAACTTTTGAAATATTTTCAATATCGGTAGTTTTAATTTTTGGAAAAGTTTTGACTGGTTTTTGACTTCCCTGGCCCATCAAGTCATTACCGGGAATGGCCAAAACTTTTTTAAGATGATTGCTTTGCAAGTACTTGTCAACTAGAACTGATCCGCGGCCACCACCATCGATAACTAGAACGACTGCCTTACTCATAGATATTTATCTATTACTTCATCAATTGACTCAATGAATATCCTATCTTCTATTGGCATAAATTTTTTGCGAAGAGCTTCTATGGTTTTTATTTTACCAACCTTGATGAATTTTCTTTTAATAACCTGGCCAGTATCGTAAACTGTCGGAAGCATAAAATGGATTGTTGGTCCAAAATATGTCAGTTTTTTGGCAAGAACTGTTTTAAAAACATCAGTTTGTTCTCCTTTGATAATGGGACTTTGAGTACCATCAGGTAGGGTAATTTTGGTGCCTTCGCCTTTTTTGGGTAGAAGAGCCGGATGAGCATTAATTGCAGCATAGCCTTCACCAAAATCACACTTGAAAAAATTGAAGAAGTTTTCGTCCATTACCAAATCCCAGCCACCGAAAACTAAAAGTTTGGGTCGATACTGTGGCTGGGAAATAAACCAGCCTAGGTGTTTCATGTAATCCGCTCTTGCTTTTTTGTCACCACCAAAAATTCTCTTTCGATAATCTGGAAGATTCCAATAGACCGCCGATATTTGTTTTTTGAGAGCAAGCTTAATACCCCAGGAATCTTTTTTATGGCTAATTACTAAAGCCACATAGAATTTACTTTGTGGTCTTTGAGCGACTTTGATGATCGCCGGCAATTTTGCTCCGCCGCCTATGAGGACAACAATAGGAATTTTAGCTTGCATAACAGTAGCAGAAAATCTTAAACGATAGGATAACAGACTTTACGGAATTTTGAAGATTGAAGCCTTAATCGACTATTTTTCGAGCTTGTCGAGAAAAACAAGCCCTCTTATTTTTCGTCTTTAAGGTAAAGACCCAAAATCCCAAAGACCGCTGCCACTAGAAAAAGTTGAGTCGGAGCAAGTGCAACAATATCCTTCTGGGTTACAGCTTCAAAAGCTGCCACAAGGATAATTATTATCGTTGCCCCAATCAAAAGCTGTGAGATCAGGGTACTTTTGGATCTTTTTAACACCGCCTTTTGGGCCATATAAATACATAATCACATCTTTTGCACTATTAGTCAAATTTTGATAAAATAGGATGCTTTTGGGAAGAAGAACGATCGCCCCGCCCTTTCTTAGAAAAGGCGGGGAGGAAAGTCCAGACAGCAGCAAGCAAGGGACGGAACACAAGTTCCGACTAGTACCCTTCGATAAACTCAGGGTAGCCTGAGCAGAGTCGAAGGCTAATAGCTGGTGTCTAAACTCTTCACCCCGATGAGCGGGGTAAATCCGCATTAAGAGTTTAGAACAGGTCTTGAATTAACAAGACCTGAGAACAACAGAGACGAGCGGAAGTGAAACGGGTAATCCCACCTGCTGCAACCCAGAAATGAACCGTTAAAACCATGCTTGCGGGAGGTTCAAAATAGGGGCAGCCGCCTTAATTGGCGAGCCGAGGTGATAAAAACGTCACTACGAGACAGATGATCGTTAATCCGCCAGCTGGCGGAAAAACAGAATCTGGCTTACTCTCTCCCCAAAAGCTATTCTTCTTTGAGGCCATCTTCTAGTTGCTGATCTTCACTAAGTACTTCTTGAATAATTATCTTTGCCACAACAATAACTGGTATTGCTAAAAATGCTCCACCGACACCGGCAAGTTTTGCGCCAATCAGAAGAGCAACTATTACGACGGGAGGTTGAAGTCCAACCACCTTTGACATAACCATTGGCACAATGAAGTGATTTTCTAACTGTTGGATAATAAGGAATAAGGCAGCTACAGCTAGTCCCATAATTGGAGCAATGGTTAAACCGACCAAGACTGCCGGTATGGCAGAAATTATCGGACCAATAATCGGAACTATTTCAAGAATACCGGCTATTAGGGCAAGGGGCAACGCAAACGGTATACCTAAAATTGTCAGTCCTGCGAAGGTTAAAACTCCTACTACAATGGATAACGTCAATTGGCCTCTAACCCAATTGCCTAAACCAGTTTCTACCTTAGTGATAATGTTGGCAATTTTCTTTTCTTGTCTTCCGGAAAATGGCGAGGAAATCAGTTTGATGAATTTTTTCCACTCCAAAATAAGGTAAAAAGTAAAAACAAACAGAGTAATTACCAAAAAGATACTTGAAAAAATTACACTTGAAATAGCAACAAGGTCACCGGCAATCTGATTAATTTGCTGGGCGATGATTTTAGATAAGTCACCTACAGGTATTTTATGGAAAATGAGGAAATTATTGATGGTGGCAATAATTTGAGGCAATTTTGAGACAAATCCTGTTGTTTGACTGATTAAAGGTTGGGTGATTAAACCAATAGCAAAAGAAATAAACGCAAAAAAGACAATATAAACTAAAAAGACAGAAAGTACTCTAGGGATACGTCTTGAGTTTAACCATTGGACTGGTCTTAAAAATGCAGCAAGCAGAATAATCGAAAGAAAAATTAAGATAATGATCTCTCGGATTTGGAAAAGAAACCAAAGACCAATTAAAAATGCGGCTGCAAAGATAATCGTTTTGTAGGAGATTTCTATTCTAATTGGCTCTTTTGAATCTGCCATTTTATTGAGTATATCAAAGCTTGAGCTTCTTTTCTAATTCTTGCCGCCAATCAGGTTTTGAGATATCAGAAAGGTTAAGACTCTTAAATTGTCTAAACCAGGTTTTTTGACGTCTAATAAAAGAATGGATATCACCTTTGAGACGATCGATTGCTTCTTCTCGACTGATTTTGCCGAGTAGATATCTCGAAAGCCAGCGATATTCAAGACCAAGATTATCAAACCATTTAGGATCTATGTTTTGATTAAGCAAGTTTTTAACTTCATCGATCATTTCATGATTTAATCTTTCTTCAAGCCACTTGTCGCAGCGGCTGTAGAGATAAGAGTTGGGAGCAGTTAAACCGAGGAGCAAACAGTTGGTAGTTTGGTAGTTGGGTAGTTCGGTAGTAAGTTTCTGGTTTCTAGTTTCTGGTTTCTTGTTATAAGTAGCGATTTCGATGGCACGGATAAGGCGACGAGGATTTGCTCGATCCGACTCATTCATACTTTTAGCTCGAGATGGGTCAATTTCGAGGAGTTTTTGATACAGCTGATCGACTGATAGACCTTCGAGCTGCCGACGAAGTGCTGGATCCTGAGGAATGCCAATTGAACTAATTCCATCAATCAATGCTTTAATATAAAATCCAGTCCCGCCTACTACAATCGGCAATTTATTTACTCCAATGATTTGTATCATTGTAGTGTGAGTAAGTTTTAAAAAATCAGCTACCGAGAATTGTTCGCCTGGATTAACTAAATCGAAGCCGTGGATTTTGACGCCGTTTACGATCCAATATCCTCTGTGTTTTTCGACTTTTGAGGAAAAGCTGACTTTGCCGCTGCCAATATCCAAACCTCTGTAAACCTGACGAGAGTCAGCTGATATCAATTCGCCGTCGTATTTTTTGGCAAGATCGATTGCCAAAGCAGTTTTACCGGTTGCTGTCGGTCCATAAATAATTAATAACTTATAATCATATGTTCTTTGCATCGTAAACTTTATAGTTATCGGTTCTCAAAAGTAAATGGAAATTTTGATCAAAAAAAGATTCATTTGCTAAAAATTGACTTCTTTCTGTTGGACCAATAACTATTAGAGATATATTGTATTTATTAATAAGCTCTTTAGCATTGGGCGACCCTTGGTAAATATCCAGAACCTCTTTTTCTCTTTCCTGATAATCATAGCCCCAAGTCCATAACCATCCACGATAACCCATGACCACAGACCTACCAGAAAAAGAGGTGACTGGATGATTGTGTTGGTCTGAGGTTAAAATAATGTCATTCGGTTTGGTTAAGTTACGGATTTCTTGCGCAACTTCAATCCCTTTTTGATCGTAAATCTGATGGATAGAAAAACTTTCATAGAGAACCGAAAGTATACCTGATGCGACGGTAAAAAAAATCAAAATCAATGTAGCAATTTTCGTGAAATAGAATTTGCTGGTCCAAAGTTTCGCAAATAAATATCCAATTAAAATCGCCATTCCGAGTACAAAGTAGAACATTATTTTGACGTTATCGTAATCCCAAGGTTGAAAGATAATAATGTTTGTTATTACAAAAATTACTGCAAATGGAATAAAATTTTTAACTATTTTTTTAGGTAAGAATATAAATGATAAGATAAGTAGTGGTAGATATAAACCAAAATTCTTGAAATAAAACCAGAATATATTAACATCTTTGGCGAGCCAGAAAAACTGAAATCTTACAAAATTTGAGGACTGGCTAACTGAAATGAGAATTGGCCAAATCCAGACGAAAGCAATTAGCAGGAAAGGAGGTAGAAAATATTTGCTGAAATCTCTAATAACTCGGAAATTAAAGTTAATTAAGATAAGTGTTGCTAAAATTATTGAAAAACCTATTAATGAATGAGTATGCGCAAGTACCAGAATCCCAGATAAAATTGCTGATACTATCAAATTGCTTTTGTGTTTGTTCTCAAAATATTTAAGAATAAAAAAAATAGATAGAATACCAATTGCATAACCCATTAGAAATGTTCGCTGAGGAATAAAACTTACAACAACTACATTGCCAAATTCTAGTCCATATGCTGCAAATCTTGCGTAGTCTTTATCAAGATGAGTTAGGATATACCAAAAGTTCAAGAATTGATCCTGGTAATCTTTTAAAAAATAAAAGAATCCAACACCACCATTGAAAATAAATAAAAAAGGGGCAAGCGTAGCACCAAGTAAATTTTTGGTTATTTGATATGCTAATAAAAAAATACCGGCAATTATGGAAACTGCAAAAAATATCCCTGGTAAGTAAAGTGACTGCTGAAAAGATGAACCACCGATTACAAAAAGTGCAGATATAAAATCAACAAGAGGCGGATAGATAAGTTTTGTCCCCGAAAGAATTGGGTTCGGAAGAGGAAACTGGTCTTGGTAAAGAAAATTATTAATAAGAGTGGTGTGGAGGGCAAGATCACCCCATTCTGTTATTCCAGAATAAAGATCGCCATTTTTGGGATTTAGCATATGAGATATAAAGAGAGGGGTAAATAATAGAAATGCTAAGACACAAGTAATTATTAAATAATTTTTGAATTTTGGATCGCTTTCAAGTGAAAAGCCTTGCTGCCAGATTAGCAAGAATAAAGACACAATAAATAAAGAGGTTTGAGAAATGATAATAAGGGTAAGACTTACACCAAAGATATACGCAAGTAGATAATTTAAGAAACCGTTGATAACAACCCCTAGAATGAAACCGCTTACTAAGGTTTCCTCAATGGATAATCTGAATGCAATTCTTTTTAATAATTGGTATCCAAAAATAAATGAGACACTAAAAAATATTAGAGGAAAAATCATTATTTAGCTATTTAACAACTGGATAAATTGAATTAAAGTTTAAAATCACCATAACATTAATTATCGAATAAACAATAAATAGTCCGGTCTTTGTAATCTTGCGCAAATTTTCATTTCTCGGTAAAACAGTTAATGAGAATAATAAGAGAAGAATCACAGATAATAACTGCCAAGATTGCTGGTTTTGAGAACTAAGAAGGAAAAAGAATCGGATCGTTGAGAAACCGATTATTAAAAAAATAAAAAGAGCTTGTAGGTAGGTGGAGTTCAACCAAAAATCATAAAGATATTTTGCAAGGATTATGGCAAGGAATGGAAATATGGGGAAAAGATGCCAACCAAAAGTAAATTCTCCTGTTTCTAAAAGTGAGATCAAAATTAAATAAGCAAATGGGAAAAAGATTAATTTTAACATCTCTAGTTTTTCTTTAAAGATGAAGGGGGAAGTTAAAAGAAGAAGGTAACTTGCAAGTATTGATCCATCGGGAAACAAATTAAATTTATAAGTAATCATTGGGAATCGAAAAATGTTAATAATACCTTGAGGCATACCATATGAATAATAATTGTGGAAGTCATTAAGAAGTCTAATAAATAAAGACCAATCATAGTAGAGACCAATTAATGGGTAAGTCAAACCAAATATTAAAGAAATAATTGAAATAACAATAGCTTGTTTGATTTCCTTTTTAATTATTAAGATAGCTATTATCGTAAGTGGTAAAACGAGTGCAAATTGTCTAGTAAGCAGAGATAAACCGCAGACAAAACCAATTAAATAAGGTTTTAATTTTTGCCAACGGCCTTCCTTTTCCAAGTTAAACATCCAAAGAGCAAGAAGCGCCAAGGGGGTTAGAAGATTTTCGGCCAATGAGAGTCTATTGGCAATCACAATAGTAGGGACAGTTGCATAAAGAAATGCGGCTAAAAGTGCAATTTGTTTGCCAAAAAAATTTTTAGCTAAAAGACCAACGAGAATTATTGAGCAAAAACTTAAAATAAGTGGGGTTAATCTGATTGTTGAGATACGAACTTTATCAAGTTGATTTTCACCAGAGAGCATTGATACTAAACCGGTTATTAATGAATAAAGTGGAGGCTTCTCGATCCAAGGAGTAACAATATTAAAATTTGCTCCCCATAAAGTTATATGAGTTCCATTTTTGTAAGAAGGATTCCAAGTCCAAGAAGAAGGTGTTCCTGTTTGCAAAAAAGTTATCCCAGCCCAAGGATACATCACTTCATCAGCGGTTTCTAAAAATGCAGGAATTTTGTCATAATCTATGAAGCGGAGCCAGAGGCCAAAGATGGCAATGATAAGAAGAAGCAAATGAAATTTAAATTTAGTAAGATTTGCCAACATAAATTCATTGTAAGCAAAGTACGTTGAAATAAAAAGACTTACCCCCAAGTGAATTCCTTATGGAATTTTAAAGATCGAGCAAGTTAGAATGATAAAAGTAATGACTAAAGAGAAGTTGGCAATTGTCTTTATCATATTTTTGACATTTTTTTCGCTTGCTCTGCGCGCTTATCGATTAACCGAGCCAAATCATTACTATTTTGATGAAGTCTATCATGCGGTAACGGCCAAAGCTTATGCAGACAATAACCCTGCACCCTACAATCCTTTCTCTCCGCCGCCAAAAGAAGGGACAGCTTATGACTGGCTCCATCCGCCTCTGGCAAAATTAATCCAGGCTGGATCAATTAAAATTTTTGGCGATGTGCCTCTTGGCTGGCGTTTGCCGAGTCTTTTGTTTGGGACAGCAATTATTCCGGCAACTTTTGTCCTTGCCTATCTTCTTTTTGGACCGATTGTGGCGATTTTTGCCTCAAGTGTTATTGCTTTTGAAAATCTGACATTTGTAATGAGTCGCATTACGATGAACGATGTCTTTCTGGTGTTTTTTGTCCTTCTCTCTTTTATATTTGCAAGCTTATATGTGAAGGAGAGAAAGCTAGGACTTTTGCTTTTGACTAGTATTTTCTTAGGACTTGCCCTTGCGTCGAAATGGACCGGTATCTATGCAATTTTGGTAATTTTTGGCTACATCTTTTGGTTTGATATTCGAAAAAATGAGTTTAATTTAAAAACTCTGCTTCTTTTGGTATTACCTGCTTTTATTTATCTTCTTTCGTATTCTCAATTTTGGTTGCAAGGCCACAGCATCCGACAATTTATTGACCTTCATAAACAAGTTTGGTGGTATCAAAATACCAGAAATCTTAAACATTCTTATGCGACTACCCCGCTTCATTGCGTACCAGAGGGATTGGATGGTCCAAAGACTTGGTGCCCATGGATACTAGATGCAAAAGGTGTTTACTTTTCTTATGAACCATATGGAGAGAGCGCAGGTTACATTTATGCGCTTGGCAACCCTTTAATATTTTGGGCGGGAATTATTGCTGTTTCTTATCTTTTGGGAAAGTTTGTTGAAGAGAGAAGAAAAGAATATGCCTTAATACTTTTGGGTTATTTTATCTTTTGGGTGCCCTGGATATTTTCTCCGCGAATTTTATTTCTTTACCACTATCTGCCTTCAATACCATTTCTTTCGATTGCGCTAGGATTTGCTTTGGCAAAATTATTCAGGACGAAACTGGCATTTCTTTCGATTATAATTCTGGGGATATTTATCTTGGCCTTTTTCTATTTTTATCCAATCAGCTCCGGCTATCCAATTGAAGTTTCAGCTATTGATCATTACATGTGGCTTAAGACTTGGCGTTAGTGGACAACACTTCGAAGATTCCCTTTGTGATTGATCAACTGATCCAACATATGGAATCGGTGTTCTTTTTCGGCATAAGGAATATTATCTTTGAAGGCTTTGACTGCAGCAGTGTTTGGACGTGGTGAGTATTTGGAAATGTACGCATAGGCAAAACCAACTTTTTTGGCCAATTGAACCGTATTTTGAAACTGCTTGTTGGTTTCGGTAGGAAATCCGACAATGATGTCGGTAGAGATTTGAGCATTTTTGATTTTTGATTTAATTTTCTTAACAAGAGCCAAGTATTCTTTTTGTGCGTACCACCTATTCATTTTTTTAAGAATTTTGTCATCTCCTGATTGAACAGGCAGATGAATATTTCTATCAATCTTGGGATTTTTGGCAATGACATCAATAAGTTCATTAGAAAAATCCCAGGGATTGGAAGAAAGGAATTTGATAGTATTTATGCCGTCAATTTTGCAAACCTCTTCTAAAAGATACGGAAAAAGTGTAGGGATCCGATATCTGCCTAAATGCTTAACCATCACTGGCCTGACGATTCGACCATCAGGAAGTCTGTAATGATGCTTTGAGCTTTTAACTAAATCAGAACCGTATGAATTAACATTTTGGCCAAGGAGGGTAACTTGGCGACATCCTTTTTCTGCAAGTTCTTTGACTTCACTTATGATATCTTCAAATGGTCGGGAGATTTCGCGACCTCGAGTGAAAGGAACAACACAGTAAGTACAAAAATTATTACAGCCGTTGGAAATTGGTACCCAAGCGTGAGTTAGATCGTTGCGCAGTGCCGGATAATCAAAGCCAACTTCCTCAAACGGTAAAAATTCATCAACTTCGGGCATTCTTTTTCGAAGTACCGAAAGATATTTTCCGCTTCCATCTCTTGCTACCATTCCGGCCATGCAACCGGTGATGACTATTTTGGGCCTCCGGCGAGCTTTTCCCTTGGCTATGTTTTTGACGAAACCAGTAACGCGATCTTCGGCTGATTGGCGAACCATACAGGTATTGATGACTATTTCTGAAGCAATCTTTATTGATCTGGCTTTTCTGAATCCTCGTGCCAGATAATAACTTGCAATTCTTTCACTGTCCGCTAAGTTTTGTTGGCAGCCAAAAGTTTTAATGTAAAATTTTGGAGGCATAGATTATGAATTCTAACATATAAAACACTTATGATCGAGTTAAAAATTAACTTCACTACGATGATATGTATCATTGTAGTAGCTGAAGATAAAATATAAACTTCAAAAAATTTTATAAGAAGATTTTTGGGATAAAGATAATTACTCCGATAATGATGGCGGCAATTGAGAGAATAAGGACACCACCGGCAGCACAATGTTTGGCAATTCTTGCATGAGGATGAATATCCGGATGTAAGAGATTACAGGTTTCCTCTATGGCAGTGTTTATGGCTTCTGCAGAAATCACTGCTGAGGAAATTAAAATGATAATTAGCCACTCAAAAATGCTAATCGAATAAACTAAACCGAGTAATACAACTATGATGAGAGCAATGATGTGAAGTCTAAAGTGCAGTTGGGTTTTAAAACTATAAATGATTCCTTCAAAAGCATTGCCGAAACTTTTGACTTGATGTGTGGCAAATCCGTCTCGCTTCTCCATATAAATAATCTTAACACTAATTAGGATTATGTTGAGATTGAGGAATATTTCCTAAGAGCAAAATGCCAAAATCTGATGCTTGCCCCAAAAGAAATTGCCCCAATTAAAAAAGCAAGAATAATCCATTGCCAAGACAAGACTTCCAGCAAAACTTTGGCTGGAAAAGAAACCATCACGGCAATAGGAATAATAAACGTTAAGGCGAATTGGATTGACCGGGAATAAATGTCAACCGGAAATCTGGCCATGGTCATTAAATCCCGATAAATCCAAATTTCACTTGAGATTTCTTGAGTCAAAATAGAAAGTGCAATGATTGCAACATGTATGGAAAATGCAATTAAAAGGGCATTAAAACAAAGCAATATGTAAAGTATGAAATTGGTGGAGGTGATTGGAGTTTGGAGTCTGGCGATAACTAGACCCAAAACAGCAATCACCGGTGCCAGGGTCGCCAGATCCAGAAGGTCAATATTATCAGAAATTATTCGAAACAAACTATTGACGGGTTGAGTCAGGATAAAATCAACTTCTCCTTTGTTAATCATATTTCCAATTGCGTATGCAGATCTAAAGAAAAATTGACTAGTAATATCGATTAAATTGAAAGTCATAAAAAAGAGTAAGGTTTGATAAAGACTAAATCCGGCCAAAGTTTGGGTCTTGGTTAAAAGGGCAATAATAAAAATAAAAAAGAAAGAAAAACGAACTAGCTTGCCGGAAATTAAAAAGAGCGAATGTAGTCGCGATTGAATATAATATTCTTGAAATCTCATTTTTCCCAATCTCAACCACACTTTACAGTATTTTAAGATTGAAAATTTAAAATTTGACATAATCTTGCGAAGTTTTGCTTCGCAAAAGTGAAATTTGAAATTCTTCTGCATAGCAGAGGTCATCCTCCCCATGCCTCATAAGCTTTAAGACCTTTGCCCCAAACAAATTTGGTTAAGAGAAAAATCGTAAAAAGCCAAAGTGTTGCGATTAAAATTGCTTGAATTGACTGCAAATATGATAATTTACCCAGAAAAATACTGATTGGATAATATAAAAGATAAGGGAAGGGAGTTAGCTTGATAAAAAACTGTAGATTAGATGGTAGAACATTGAGGGGAAAATAAGCACCCGCCGAAAATTCTAAGATTAAAACCACCAGAAACTGTAAGCCCCAAACTTGGGAAGTCCAAAAGCCGGCTGTTGATACTAAAATGCCAATGTAAAAATAAATTAAAATGGCAATCAAAACGGAAATGGCAAATAACAAAATGTAAAAAACTCCAGCGGGTCTGGTAAGGACTATATTAAAAACCCTAACAAAGATAAAAATTATTAAAGAGATTGGAATTAAACCGGCAAATTTATAAACCAAATCAACAGTAAACCAATAGCGGAAATAGCCGATTGGCCGAAGCAAATATGAGAAAAATTTTCCCCAGGACTGAAGTTCGGCAGCAATCTGATCAGTAGCACTAATAATCACAAATTGGCGAAGGATTGTTGCCAAGAATACATAAGTAATAATTTGTTCCCTGTTAAAATTAAAAAGGTTAACTCTTGTTTTAAAAACTTGAGTCCATAAGAAATATAAAGTAATCAAAAGTAAAATTGCTCTTGCCTGAACAAGTAAATATTCCCAGCGATACTGCAGGATATTAGCAAAAGCTATTCGGCCAACGGCCAAATATTTTTTCATTTATTTTTTGTAAAAAGCATTCTTACGATTTCTTCAATTGGGGGCTCTTCAATGGCAAGATCTCTAATCGGAAGTTCTTTTAAAATTTTGGCAGTTACATCTGTTATGCAATCTCGAGAGATTCTGATTTTGGCAGCAAAAGGGTCGTACTGATCTATCCTGCCAAATTTCTCTAACTGATCTCTTGAAGTTTCTTTTTCAAAATCAAGACTGACAACTTTATGTTTGGCAAACTTTGAAACTATTTTTGAGAGTTGACCATCGTAAATAACCCTTCCTTTATCCATAATAATTACTCGCTTGGATAACTCTTCAACATCACCCATATAGTGAGAAGTAAGAATTATTGTTGCGCCAAATTCTTGATTGTAGTTTTTGATAAAATCGCGCATTTTCTTTTGAGCAACGACATCAAGACCAATTGTTGGTTCATCCAGAAATAGGACTTTTGGTTGATGGATAAGGGCGGCGATGAGTTCAGCTTTCATACGCTGCCCCAGTGATAATTTCTTAACTTGTGTTTTTAAAAGATCAGAAATATCAAGCATTTTAGAAAGATACTCTATCCTCTTATTGAAATCCTTATCTGAAACTCCATAAATTTCTTTGTTGAGAAGAAAAGTTTCATAAGCGGGTAGATCCCACCAGAGTTGATTCTTCTGGCCGGCAACAAAAGCAAACTGTTTTTGAAACTCGGGTTTTCTTTGCCATGGATTATACCCTAGGATTGCTACTTCTCCTGATGTTGGATAAAGAAGGCCAGATAAAACTTTAAGAGTTGTTGTTTTACCTGCACCGTTTGGACCAATAAATCCAACCAGTTCACCTTCATCGATTTTAAAGGTCACTTCATCAACGGCTTTAATTTGTTTGTGGCGACGATGGAAAAACGATTTTAGAGTACCGGAAAAACCTAATTCCTTTTGGACAACAGAATAAACCTTGGTCAATTTGTTGACATAAATTACGCTCATGTCTGAATTCTAGCATACGAGCTATTTAATTTGACCCCGATTAATCTTACTTCTCGCCTTTTTGGGTATTATTCCCTCCAGAGGCGGGCAGGCATACACGGCTCGAACCCGTCAGACGGGTCTCGAAGAGAGATTTTACAGGGTCTTCGCTACGTTCAGTGTATATAAACGTAGCTTGACTTTCAGCCTCAAAAGAATTATATTGCGGCTTGAAGAGACGACCCGCTTGCGATTTAACTTGCCAGGCGGGTTTAGTCGTAGAAGGAAACTAAAATGCCAGAAAATGATATCAAAAAAGAGAGGGCCTTGTCTGGAGGGGCTATCGATGCTCAAGATCAGGTAGAAATTGAGGGTGTTAGATCGCAACTCCTCGAACATGTCAGGGTACGTAAAGGACTTCCTGCTGATCCACAGCAACTAGATATACAGGCAATTTCTCAATTAACTGATGTGACAGTTGTCGATGGAAACCAGTCTGAAGACCAGGAGACTGATTCTGCTAGAATAATTGATATTTCAACTTTAACTCCTAATCGTTCTGCCATGGGAGTAGTTGTCAGAGCAGGACGAGAACGTTCGAGAAAACTCAGAAAAGCTGCTTAAGTAAAATTATCTATTAAATTATTTAAACAGGCGTTTGAGGGTTTTGCCAGCGGTGAAACCCGGGAGTTTGTGACCGGCGATTTTTATAGATGATCCTGTCTGAGGATTTCTACCAGCTCTAGTGGCACGGGATCTAACTTTAAAAGTACCAAAGCCGGAAACTACTACTTTGTCACCTTTTACCAAAGCCTCACGAATATTACCAAAAATTGCATTCACCGTCTCAACGGCTGCTTTTTTGCTAAGACCAACTTTCTTTGCTACTCGGCTGATAAGCTCATTCTTTGTCATGTTACTTTAGGATTATATCAGTCTATTTGGCAATGTCAACTGCTCTGGTTTCACGGATAACTGTAACAGTGATTTGACCAGGGTAATTTAATTCCTTTTCCAACCTTTCGGAAATATCATGAGAGAGTTTAACAATACCACTATCATCGACTATCTGTGGTTCGACAATAACTCGGACTTCTCTTCCAGCCTGAATCGCATAAACAGCTTTAACCCCTTCAAAACTCGTAGCAAGTTTTTCAATATCGGTAAGCCTTTTGATATACTCTTTGACTGGCTCGTGTCTGGCACCCGGTCTGGCTCCAGAAACAGCATCGGCTAGATGAACAACCACAGATTCAATTTGCGAAAATGGTTCATCTTCGTGATGTTGGGCAATGCAGTCAATTACCTCCTGAGGAAAATTCCATTTCTTGACTAGCTCTGTGCCTAATTGAACATGGGTTCCTTCTTTTTCGACCTCAATTTTACCAATATCATGGAATAAACCACCGGCGGCACAAATTTGGACATTAGCACCAATTTCTTGGGCAAGTTTTTTAGCAATTTTGGCTGTTTCTATGGCGGCAATTAACTGGTTTTGGCCATAAGAATACCTAAACTTTAGTCGGCCTAAAGCATCCAGTGCTTCTTGAGGAAGATTATAAAGACCAAGTTCATAGGCGGCACGACGGCCTGCCTCTGACATATCAGAAGCAACTTGTTTTTTGGACTTTTCGACTAATTGTTCTATTCTGGTTGGCTGGATTCTGGTATCTTTTATTAACCATTCCATAGCAAGTCTCGCAACTTCTCGTCTTACAGGGTCGAAAGAGGAAAGTCTGACTTCGTTGGGATTTTCAGTATCAAGCTCTACGTCAACTCCAGTTGCCAACTCAAAGGTGCGAATATTGCGGCCTTCTTTACCGATTATTCTTCCTTTAATTTCTTCTGACTCCAGTTTGACTGTGGAAACCGTGTATTCTGCCACCCAATCAGTGGCACCGGCAATCATCGCATTGACTAGGATTTCTTTGGCTTTAGCATCGGCCTGCTCCCGGATTTTTTCTTCGGTCTCTTTAATTCTTTTGGCAGCTTCATCTTTGAGTTCTTCTTCGAGATTTTCTAAAATCAGTTTTTTGGCTTCTTCAGCAGTTAAAGAGGAAACTTTTTGAAGTTTAGCCACTAAATCTTTTCTGATGGTAGAAAGTTCTTGTTCTCTTTTGGCTAGGGCTTCTTTGGATAACTCAATTTGTTTTTCCTTTTTTTCGACCTGGCGAAGCGTTACCTCCAAGCTCTCTTCTTTTTGGGCGATTCTTTTTTCAATTTCTAAAACTTCTTGACGAATTTTTTGGGCTTCTTCGTCGACGGCTTTTTTAATCCTAAAAGCTTCATCTCTGGCGTCTTGGATAATTTCGCGGGCAGTGACTCTGGGGTCGTCGATGGAAGTGGTTTGTCTACCAACAGAAACAACTACCTTTTTAGGACTGTGATCAAATTGTGCCATAATTTTAATGAAAGCAAACAACAGAAAAATCAGCTTTTTGCGAAGCTTTTATTCTCTGTATTTTTGGAAGGAAGTGTTTGAAATATTGTCCATTACACTTATTAAACTACCTTCTAATTGCCTACTTTCAAGGTCTAATATTAGCGCTTTTTGGTTAAAATGGCAACTATTTCTTGGATAATCTCCCAATCAAAACCTCGACCCGCAAGATAAGAGTATACCTTTTTCTTAAGTTCCAAGGGGGGAAGTTTTTGCCATTTTTTTATTTTTTTCTCAATCGCTTTTTTGGCCAGCTCTTTCTGATTCAAATTTTTAGAGAGTACTTTTTCGGCGATATCTTTGTCTATTCCTTTATTAAAAAGTTCAAGTTTTAAAAGTCTTAATCCTTTTGGTTTTGTCTTGATTCTTGAGGAAATAAACCATTTTGCAAATTCGAAGTCATTAAGATATTTGTATTTTTTGAGCTTTGAAACAACTTGGTTGATCAAGAGACTATCTTTTGCCTGATGATATTTAATATTTTCTTTAGCTGCAATTTTTTTAATCAGAAAATCTGTAACCTCTTTCTCACTTCTTAGACGATATGAAAGAAAATGAAGTGCCCGGTCTGTTAATTTTGAAAGTTCTTCTTTTTGGAGGATACTTACAATTTCTTCTTCTTTTAAAACTTTCCCAACTTCAAGTTGATTTTCAAAAAGTGTTGATGCGCTAATGCCAAAGGCAAAATTTCCATCCAAAAATACACTATAACGGTTCTTCTTTCTTTTTTGAGGCTCAATTGCGGAAATCTGAGGCACTTTTAAGGTGTAGCTATTTCTTCTAGAATTTCGGTGTCTTCACTTTCGGAATCGGTCACTTTGGCGGGTTTTTGCGGCAGGCCCTTTTTAACTTTGGCCCAAATTTCTTTTTCTAAAGTGCCAAATTCTTTTTTATGTTCTTTGAAATACTCCTTGGTGCTTTCTCGACCCTGGCCAATTAATTTTGTCCCCCAACGGAAAAAAGCACCGGATTTGGTAATCAAGCCAAGTTCCAAGGCAACATCTAAAAGACCACCCTCTTTGGAAATTCCCTCATCAGACATAATGTCAAGTTCTGCAACTTTGAAAGGCGGAGCCAGTTTATTTTTAACAACTTTTACTCTGTGTCTGGTACCGATAACCTTTTCACCATCTTTTATATTTTCAATTTTTCTGATATCCAGACGAATTGAGCAATAAAATTTAAGGGCACGACCACCGGGAGTAACTTCCGGATTTCCAAACATGACACCAATTTTTTCGCGAAGCTGATTGGTAAAAACGGTCACAGTTTTAGACTTTGAGATTGCGCCAGTGAGTTTGCGAAGGGCCTGTGACATCAATCGTGCTTGAACTCCCATGATCGAGTCTCCCATTTCTCCTTCAATTTCGGCCCGAGGAACCAGTGCTGCAACAGAATCAATGACTATGACATCGACAGCACCAGACCTAATTAGCGTCTCGGTAATCTCTAAGGCTTGTTCACCGGTATCCGGTTGTGAAATCAAAATATCTTCCAGATTGACACCGACTAGCTGGGCCCAAGCCGGATCTAGAGCATGCTCGACATCAATAATAGCAGCGGTGCCGCCTTCTTTTTGGGCTTGGGCAATAACCGAAAGCGCCAAAGTTGTTTTACCGGAGGCTTCCGGTCCAAAAATTTCGATAATCCTGCCCCTGGGTAACCCGCCAATACCAAGGGCCAGATCAAGAGGGATCGAGCCGGTGGGAATAACTTCTGCTTCTAATTTACCAGCAGACTCGCCCATTTTCATAATGGCTCCTTTACCGTAGGCTTTTTCTATTTGGGAAATGGCGGTTAAGATTGCTTGTTTCTTGGCGTCAGTAGTCATTTTTATGGCCTAGTTTTACTATAGATAATGTAAAAATA
>Ga0315279_10005220_pt1 | contig 16973 bp, 14 predicted proteins | sample YL17G06_20_MG_FD_203694 | JGI IMG/M metagenome (GOLD analysis project Ga0315279, IMG submission 203694) | Sediment microbial communities from Yellowstone Lake, YNP, Wyoming, USA - YL17G06_20 | ecosystem: Environmental > Aquatic > Freshwater > Lake > Sediment | place: USA: Wyoming | collected...
CGGAAATTATCCAAAAATCAGACGGGGGCACTATTTATACCACCCGAGAACTGGCTGCCATCAGACACCGTCTTAAAAAGTGGAAAGCTGATAAAATTTTATATGTGGCGGCTAATCAGCAAACCTTTCATCTTAATCAGGTTTTTCGTTCAGCCGAATTGCTTGGCTTTGCTAAATCAGGTCAATTGGGACACGTTAAGTTTGGTATGATGCTTGCGCCTGGCGGCAAAAAATTCGCCACCCGGGAAGGCAGATTGATTCCCTTAGAAGAAGTTTTAGAAGAAGCCATAAAACGCAGTTTAAAAATTGTCCAAAAATTAAATCCCAAATTGCCAAAAAGAGAAAAGGAAAAAATCGCTAAAATTGTGGGCATCGGTGCAGTGAAGTTTTTTGATTTGTCGCAAAATCGGCTCTCTGACATTGTCTTTGACTGGAATAAAATGCTGAATTTGAAAGGTGCTTCTGCTCCTTATATTCAATATACTTACGCCCGGCTGAAAAGCATTTTAAGAAAGGCCCCCCGCCCGAAAAATTTTGACCCCTCGCTATTAAAAAATGAACACGAATTAATGATTCTTAATCATCTCCTTTATTTTCCAGAAATTATTGAAGATTCAGCCATTTATTATGAACCGAACCGGCTGGCTAATTATCTCCTTCACTTAGCTGAAAAAGCTAATTTGTTTTACGAGACAACGCCGGTCTTAAAAACCGAACCAAAATTAAGAAATAGTCGGCTGGCTTTAATTGGAGCCGCGGCTTTGGTCATTAAAAACGGTTTAAAACTTTTGGGTATTGAAGCCCCGGAGAAGATGTAAAGACAAAATCTAAATATCTTATTAACCCTTTCTGATCTTTATTGCCTTTCCCTCAATTAAAGCTTCGGCCACTTTTTTGTGAGCCGAGGTTAGAATACGCTGGAGGGTGCTCTGTGAAACTTTCATCTTTTTTGCCGCTTCAATTTGTTCCAGATTTTTTAAATCGCAAAGACGCAGCGCCTCCAACTCGTCTATATCTAAATCAACTTCTTCTAATAAAGAAAGAGGGACGGCTTTTGGCTTAAAATAAGTGACGTTCGGGTCAAAAAATATTCTTCTTGGTTTCAATGGTCGTGTCATAAATTGAAATTTTTAAAGTTTAATATTATCTTTGAATAGAAGAAGGTCCCCCCCAGCCCCCGAAAAGGGGGCTGGGTTCTCGGCCTTCTTTTATTCTTGGGTCTTTAGCTCAGCCAAGCGTCCTTTAATGGTCTTGATATCATCTTCCAAAACTTTAATTTCTTCCTCCAGTATTTCTTTCTCCTCTTTTTTGGTTATTGAAGAACCGAATCTCCAAAATCTACCAAATCCCTGCCCCCAACCTCTTCGCCAACCCATTCCCACTCCGCAAGGACCCAATCCCAAGCCAGCGCCAGGACCTGAACCCAAGGGACCAGTTCCATTGTATCTTGGCATAGTATTTTTTAATTGGTTAATTTATTGGGCAGCCCCGACCTTTAAGGGAAATGAGCCGCCATGCTCTATTATGAATATATACCCATAACCCCTGTACTGTCAAGCCCTAGTTATCCACAACCAAAAACCGCAATCTTAGCGATAAAAATTAACTCCCTTGAGAAAAACACTGATTTTTTATATATTTAAGATGATGCTTAAAAATCTCAAATCTTTTAATCCATCAGAAATTGAGGAAAAAATTCTGAAATTCTGGCAGGAAAACAAAATTTTCGAAAAATCGGTTAAAAAATCCGCCCCGAAGGGCGACTATGTTTTTTACGACGGTCCGCCTTTTGCGACGGGACTTCCTCATTATGGTCAGATTCTGGCTGGGACCATTAAAGATGTCATCCCCCGTTACCAGACAATGAGGGGCAAAAAAGTAGAAAGGCGCTGGGGCTGGGATTGTCACGGCCTGCCCGTGGAATTTGAAGTGGAAAAAAAGCTTGGCTTGAAAACAAAAAAAGACATTGAAAAATTTGGTATTGAAAAATTCAACCAGATTGCCAAGGAAAGCGTACTTAAATACGAAGCAGATTGGAAAAAAATCATTCCCAGAGTCGGCCGCTGGGTAGATATGGAAAACGCCTATAAAACTATGGACACTGATTACATGGAATCGGTTTTGTGGGTTTTTAAGTCGCTTTACGAAAAGGGCTTGATTTACGAGGGCTATAAATCAATGCATCTTTGCCCGAGATGTGAAACTACTTTATCTAATTTTGAAGTCACTCTTAATTATAAGGAAATAGAAGATTTGGGAATTACAGTTAAATTTGAACTGGAAGGTAAGCCGAATACTTTTGTTTTGGCTTGGACAACGACGGCTTGGACCTTGCCGGGAAACGTGGCTTTGGCGATAAATCCCAAATTCGAATATGTAAAAATTAAAATTAATGATGAATATTTTATTTTAGCAAAAGAACGCCTAGTAATAGTTGACGCCCCATATAAAATTATTGAAAAAATTAAAGATAATAAACTGGTCGGTCTGAATTATAAGCCGCTTTTTGACTATTATTCCAAAGAAAAAAATCTAAAAAACCGCGAAAGGGGTTGGAAAATCTATCCGGCGGATTTTGTCACGCTTGAAGAAGGAACGGGTATTGTCCATATTGCACCGGCTTTTGGCAACGAAGACATGGATTTGGCTGATAAATTTCATCTGCCTTTTGCCCAGCACGTCAGTTTGGACGGCAAATTCAAAAAAGAAGTTAAAGATTTTGCTGGCTTGCCGGTAAAACCCAAAGAAAATTCTCAAATAACCGACCAAAAAATTATTGATTATCTTTTAAAAAACAACAAGCTTTTCAAATCCGACAAAATTACTCATTCTTATCCTCATTGCTGGCGCTGCGAGACCCCGCTTTTGAATTACGCCGCCTCTTCCTGGTTTGTCAAAGTGACGGCCATAAAAAATAAACTTATTAAAAATAACAAAAAAATTCATTGGGTGCCGGCTCATGTTAAAACCGGCCGTTTTGGTCAGTGGCTAAAAGAAGCTAGGGATTGGGCGATTTCCCGTAGCCGTTTCTGGGGTTCGCCCCTGCCGGTTTGGAAATGCAAAAAATGCGAGAAGTTAAAGGTTGTTGGTTCAATTAATGAGCTGAGAGTCCACAGCAAAAACAAAATCACCAAAATAATTCTACTTCGCCATGCCGAAAGCACAAAAAATATCGCTGGAATTTACGATTCGTCATTAGAACTTTTTCCCCTAACTAAAAGAGGTAAATCTGATGCACAGAAACTAGCCAGACTGTTAAAAAAAGAAAAAGTAGATTTAATTTTCTCTTCGCCCATTAAAAGGACTAGGCAGACGGCAGAAATTATTGGTAAAAAACTTGGCCTGAAATTAAATTTTTCTCATGATTTGATGGATATAAATAATGGAAGCTGGGAGGGCAAAACAAAAAACGACCCCGCTATCGCCGGAAGCCGAAGAAAATATAAGAGTTTAGACATGGAAAAACAATATATTGCTCTGCGCGGAGAAACAGGAGAAAGCTGGCAGTCGTTAGAGAAAAGAATTATTAAGTTTACGAAGGAGATTGTATCTAAATATCCCGGAAGAAATATACTTTTGGTGACTCATCAGGGTCCGATAATTTATTTATTAAGAGCTTTGAGAAATTTAGGGTTAAAAGAAACCGTTGACCTTTTCGAAAAAGAGGAGTTCAGAGAATATCTTCGTCCAATTCCAATTTATGTTGATAATAACAGGAAACGAGAATTAGACCTTCATCGCCCTTATATTGATAAAATAGAATTCCCCTGCCCCTGTGGCTGCCCGATGAAGCGCATCCCCGATGTTTTTGATTGTTGGTTTGAGTCTGGTTCGATGCCATATGGTCAGGCGCATTACCCCTTTGAAAACAAGGAAAAATTTGAGAAAAATTTTCCGGCGGAATTCATTGCCGAGGGCATAGACCAGACGCGCGGCTGGTTTTATACCCTACTCGTTCTTTCTACCGCTTTATTTAATAAATCGGCTTACAAAAACGTCATTGTCAACGGTATTATTTTGGCTGAAGATGGCCAGAAAATGAGCAAAAGATTGAAAAATTATCCTGACCCAATGGAATTAGTTGAAAAATATGGCGCCGACGCACTCCGGCTCTATCTTTTGTCTTCACCGGCGGTAGCGGCTGAAAATCTTGACTTTTCCGAAAAAGGCGTTGATGAAATTTATAAAAAGGTCATTCTGCGACTCTGGAATGTTTATAAGTTTTATGAAATGTATACCGGAAACCTTAAGCCCAAAAACTATAAGCTAAAAACTACTAATGTGTTGGACAGATGGATTTTGGCACGACTGGAACAATTAAAGATGGAAATTTCAAGGTTAATGGATAAATATGAACTTGACAGAGCAGTCCGGCCGATTGCTGATTTTGTCGACGACCTATCTACCTGGTATATCAGACGTTCGCGCGAAAGATTTAAGGTCAATGGTGGCGACGCTCAAAGAGCGAGTTCTATTACCTGTTATGTGCTCTCGGAATTTTCTAAAATAATCGCTCCTTTTATGCCGTTTATTGCTGAAGCCATTTATAAATCGCTTCAGAATACAAGCTCTGTTCATTTGGAAAATTGGCCGAAGACGGACAAAAAATTGATTGATAAAAATTTACTGGATTCAATGGCCGAGGTTAGAAAAATTGCCTCTTTAGCACTGGAAGCCAGAGCCAAAGCCGAGATAAAAGTCAGACAACCGCTTCAAAAATTAAAAATCAAAAGTTCAAAATTCAAAATCAATGAGGATTTGTTGACCATATTGAAAGATGAAATAAATGTTAAGGAAATTATTTTTGAGAGGAAAATTAAAAATGAAGTGGAGCTTGATATTAAAATTACGCCAGAATTGAAAGCCGAGGGGCAATTGCGCGAATTAATGAGAATCATTCAGGGTTTGCGGAAAGAAGCTGGTTATACTCCAAAAGACAAAATCTATCTCTGGCTGGAATTGCCGAAGGAAATTGAATCTGCAATTAATAAACATCTAAATGATTTTAAAGAAAAAATCGGCGCGAAAACCGTTGAATTTAGACGAACCGAAAAAATTGACGCCGAATTAGAGAGTCAAATTGATAATAAAAAAATCTGGATAGGAATTAAGAAGGTTTAATTATGCCAGAGACATCAGTTATAATTAGAACAAAAGACGAAGAGAAATGGATTGGAGCAGTACTAAAAAGATTATTTGAACAATCTTATAAAAATTTTGAAATTATTATTGTGGATTCCGGCTCCACAGACAGGACTTTAGAAATAATTAAAAATTTTAATGTCAGATTGTTCCAGATAAAACCAGGAGAATTTTCTTATCCCTTTGCCTTAAATTACGGTTGTGAAAAAGCCTTTGGGAAAAAATATTTTGTATTTATTAGCGGGCATTCCCTTCCTTCTTCAAAAACTTGGCTGGTAGACGCTTTGAAAAATTTTAATGATAAAGATATTATGGGAGTTTACGGTTTTGTCTGGGCTTTGCCGGACGGCTCTATTTGGGAAAAAATAATTTTTAATAAGTATATTTGTAAATTAAGGAATGTTTTTAGAAAAAGAAAAATTATTAAAAACGGGAGGATGGGAACGATGGGTTTTACAAACGCAATGATACGCAGAGATCTTTGGGATAAACGGCATTTTAATGAAGAATATGGATTGGGCGGAGAAGATGGCGAATGGGCAGAATATTGGCTTAAAAAAGGACTTAAAGCGGTAAGAGATATAAAATTTTCTGTCTATCATTCTCATGGCCTGAGTCTTGCAAATCTTATAAAGCAGTATAAATACTGGTCTTCGCTTGATAAACCCCAACCATTCATGATTCCTAATTTTAGAAAAAAGAAATAAAAATTTAAATGATTACCAATCTTAAAAATTTAGCCAGAAATCCCCTTCGCAGAAAAGCGCTTTTGATTGCTGAGGCAGGTTATGAGGCGATTAAAATTGAAAGGGTTATTCCTCAAAAGATAAAGTTAAAAAACAATATACTGAATATTGCTACTATTGATGATAGTAAAAATATTAACTTGGATTTAAATAACTACAAAGGGGTTTATATTATCGGCGTCGGCAAGGGCTCGGCTTTGGCCTACGCCTCTTTAGCCAAAATTTTAGGCAAGCGATTAACCAGCGGCATCGCTTTGGATGTGTCAAAGGTCAAGGGTCAAAAGTCAAAAGTCAAAAGTTTTGTTGGCACTCACCCTCTTCCCTCAAAAATTAACATCAAAGCCACTCAAAAAATAATTAAATTGGCAAAAAATCTTAAAAAAGACGATTTATTAATCACTTTTATCGTTGGTGGCGGCTCAGCTCTGGCTTGCGCTTCCAAAGATGAGTTAAAGGCATCTCAAACGGTTTTTAAAGAACTGACCAAAAAAGGTGCTGATATTATTGAATTAAACACAGTGAGAAAACACTTGTCGGAAATAAAAGGAGGTAATCTGGCAAAATTGGCTTATCCCGCAACCGTAATTTCTTTAATTGTTTCCGATGTGCCAAGCAACGATTTATCAATGGTTGCTTCCGGCCCGACGGTATATGACAAAACCGGCAAAAAGGACGCTGAAAAAATTTTAAAAAAATACCATATCAATTCCCAAAAAAATAACTTAAAAAATACTCCCAAGGAGCGAAAATATTTCAAAAAAGTAAAAAATATTTTATTTTTATCCAACCGCGAGTCAATTCTGGCTATGCGACAAAAAGCGAAAAAGTTGGGCTTTAAACCAAAAATCTATTCTCTAAAAATTAAGGGTGAAGCAAAATATGCCCTGCTTCCATTAATGAAAGCAGGGAAAGCAGGCAAAGCAGTTTTGGCAGCTGGCGAGACAACGGTCAATCTTGATAACCGACCGGTCGGCAAAGGCGGCAGAAATATGGAAGCAGTATTGGGAGCACTAACACAACTAAAAACTAAAAATTTAGTACTTTTGTCTTTTGCCTCTGACGGTCGCGATAATACGGAGGCGGCCGGTGCTATTGGAGATTTTTCCACCTTAGAAAAAGCTAAAAAACTGAAATTAAAACCCGAAGAATTCCTTGACCAGAATAATTCCTTCAATTTCTTCAAAAAAACGGGCGATTTGATTTTTGCTAAGTCAAAAAGTTTTAATGTTTCGGATTTAATGATAATATTAAAGCAATGAAATTTATCAAACAGCTTAAAAATATCGGTATTAAAGACGTGCCTGAAGTGGGCGGTAAAAACGCTTCTTTGGGCGAAATGATTAAATACCTGAGCCCAAAAGGAGTGAAAATCCCCGGCGGTTTTGTGGTCACGGCCACTGCCTACCGATATTTTTTAAAACAGACTGGTTTGGACAAATTTATTAAAAAAACGCTTCAGGGTTTAAATACGGAAAATCTTGCTGATTTGGCGCGCCGGGGAAAATCTATTAGGGACGCGGTTAAAAGCGCCGAACTGCCCGATAAACTCAAAAAAGAAATCATCAAAAACTACCGCTTGATGGAAAAGAAATACGGAGCGAACATTGATGTGGCGGTTCGTTCCAGTGCCACGGCCGAAGATGTCCCCGAAGCTTCTTTTGCCGGTCAGCACGAAACTTTTTTGAACATCCAGAGTTCAGAAAATCTTTTGAAAGCGGTTCGCGCCTGTTTTGCTTCGCTTTTTAAAGACCGGGCTATTTCTTATCGGGTTGACAAAGGTTTCAGTCATTTTCAGGTGGCGCTTTCGGTTGGCGTGGAAAAAATGGTGCGTTCGGATTTGGACTCTTCGGGGGTGATTTTTACCTTGGATACTGAATCCGGTTTTCCCAATATCGTTTTAATCAACGGCTCTTGGGGCTTGGGCGAAATGATTGTTCAGGGCGAAGTCATACCCGATGAATTTTTAGTGTTTAAAAAAACCAAGGCGGTTATTGATAAACGATTAGGCGTCAAAAGCCAGAAAATGATTTATTCGGCTGGCCGCGGCATAAAGAAAACGAGAATTGTATCAACTTCTCAAAAAGAAAAAGAGTCTTTTGTTTTAAACGACCAGGAAATTTTAAAACTGGCCGAATGGAGCGTTTTAGTGGAAGAGCATTACAGTCAGAAATATAAAAAATGGACGCCGATGGATTTGGAGTGGGCTAAAGACGGCGAAACCGGAGAATTATTTATCATTCAAGCCCGACCGGAAACAGTCCATTCTTTACGCGACTTTTCAAAGATTAAAGAATATGCGCTTCAACAAAAAGGAAAAGCCATTGTAAAAGGAACTTCTGTTGGCAGTAAAATCGCAGTAGGAAAAGCCCGGGTGATTTTGGATGCAAAAAACTTGGGCCAATTCAAGGCAGGCGAAATTTTAGTCACTGACATGACCGACCCGGATTGGGAACCGATTATGAAAATTGCCTCAGCGATTGTCACGGACAAAGGCGGCCGCACCAGCCATGCGGCAATAGTCAGTCGCGAACTCGGAATCCCCTGTATTGTCGGGAGCGAAAACGCCACCCGGAAACTCAAAACTGGCCAGACCATTACGGTTGATACCACGGGCAGCGAGGGATTTGTCTACGACGGCGCTTTGAAATTTAAAATTGTTGAACAGGACGTTAAAAAATTTCCAAAACCGAAAACCAAAATAATGATGAATATTGCCACTCCGGAAGCGGCTTTTGAAAAATCATTTTTGCCCAATGACGGCGTGGGCTTGGCCAGAGAAGAATTTATTATTGCTTCGGATATTGGAATACATCCAATGGCTTTAATTAACTATCGGAAATTGCCTTCAAAAATTAAAAAGATAATTGATAAAAAGACAGTTGGCTATAAAAATAAAATTCAATTTTACGTTGATAAACTGGCTTACGGCATTGCCAAAATTGCTACGGCTTTTTATCCTAAGCCAGTGATTGTCAGGTTTTCTGATTTTAAAACCAACGAATATCGCTCTTTAATTGGCGGTGAACTCTATGAACCATTGGAAGAAAATCCGATGATTGGTTGGCGCGGCGCCTCAAGATATTATCACCCGAATTTTAGCCCGGCTTTCATTCTGGAATTGAAAGCTATTAAAAAAGTCCGCGAAGAAATGGGCTTGAATAATGTGATTGTGATGGTGCCGTTCTGCCGCACCGTAGAAGAAGGCAAAAAAGTAATTGAATTAATTAAAAAATTCTTAAAGCCGTTAAAAATCTATGTAATGTGCGAAATTCCCTCTAATGTGATTTTGGCTGATGAGTTTTTGAAAATTTTCGACGGTATGAGCATTGGCTCCAATGATTTAACGCAATTAACGGTTGGTATTGACCGCGATGCCAGCGAATTAGTGCGCGGCATTGCCAATGAAAACGACGAATCAGTCAAAAAATTGATTACTGAAGTGATTAAAAAATGCCGCGCCAAGAAAAAGTACATCGGCATCTGCGGCCAGGGCCCTTCGGATTATCCGGAATTCGCCGAATTTTTGGTGGAACAAGACATCGAAAGTATGTCTCTAAATCCAGATACGATAATCAAAACTACTTTGAAGATTTACGAAAAAGAGAAAAAACTTAGATAACTATGGCTCAAATTTTGGTTTTTGGCGATAGTATAACTTACGGCGCCTGGGATAAAGAAGGCGGTTGGATGCAGAGATTAAGGAAATTCTTAGACGAAAAAAATCTATCTGAGCCGAATTTTTATTGCTTAGTTTATAATCTCGGCGTTTCCGGGGATACAACAGATGATTTATTAGAGAGATTTAAATTTGAAATAGAACAAAGAATGAGAGAAAAAGAAAATACAACGATAATTTTTTCAATAGGAGGTAATGATGCCGCTTTTGTTATTAGTAAAAATCGATGTCAGGTTCCTCAAGAAAAATTTAGGGAAAATATACAAAAATTAATAAAATTATCCGAAAAATATGCTTCAAAAATTTTATTTATCGGTTTAATACCAACTGATGAATCAAAAACAGTGCCTATTCCATGGGCGCCTGATTTATCCTGTAAAAATAAATATATTGTTCAGTATGATAAGACTATTAAATCCATTTGTCAGGAAAATAAAATTCTTTTCGTTGATGTTTTTGATAAATTTATGAATTTTGATTATAAAAATTTATTAGAAGACGGACAACACCCCACCTCAGATGGCCATCAAAAAATTTTTGAAATTATAAAAGAATTTTTAATTACTAATAAAATCATTTGATTTATGGAAGCTATTAAACAAAAAATTATAGCCGAGATTGAAAAATCGAAAGATGAACAAATTGAATTTCTTCAGAAATTAATTCAAACTCCTTCAGTCAATCCTCATATGGATGACCCAACTAAATCCAGCCCTTATGACCCCATTGAATTGGAGGTGGCGGAATTAATTTTTGATAAACTCAAAGAAATCGGCCTTTCGCCAAAATTTGAAGGCATTTCCTCTTCGCGGCCCAATGTGGTGGCTGAATTCGGCCAAGGAGAAAGGACGTTGATTTTTAATGGCCATATGGACACTGTTCCGCCGCCCAAAGGTTATGATTTTAACCCCTATCTCGGCTTCATTAAAGACGGAAAAATATACGGCGCCGGCGCCCTAGATGTAAAAGCAAGCCTTTGTTGTTTTATTTATATGGCCAAGGCGCTTTCAAAGTTTGAAAAGGAATTGAAGGGTAAAATCTGCCTTCAGTTTGTCATTGACGAAGAGCCGATGGCCGCTTCTCATTTTGGCACTCGTTATCTTCTTGAAAAGGGGTATGTTGGGGACGCGGCCATTATCGGTGAACCCGGCACAAAAAAGGTGACTATTGGTAATAGGGGCGGTTATAGATTCAAAATTGAGGTTTTCGGCGATGCGATTCATACCGGTTCGCGAGAATGGGAAAAGAAAGAACAAGGACTTAATGCTATCCAAGAAATGACAAAAATCATTAATGCTTTAGAAGAATTTAAATTTCCCGAAAAAGAACATCCAGTTTTTCCCAAAAGAAAAAGCGTTCTGACATTTCCCACTTTAATTAAAGGGGGCAAGGCAATTAATATTGTGCCTGACTCCTGTGTTGCTTTCGGCGATGCACGGCTTTTGCCGGGAATTACAAAGGAATTTATGGAAACGGAGATTAAAAAATACTTGCTAAATTAGGAGTTAAATATAGATTGACACCAATAGTTTATGTACCGCCGTCTTTTATCAATCCTGATGAAAAAATAGTTAAGATTATTCAAAATAACACAAAAGAAATCTTGGATAAAGAACCAATAGCCGAAGGTGCTGGTCCTTGGAGCGATATGTGGATGTTTATTGATAAAGGAATTCCGGCAGTAAATTTTGGCTGCGACGGAGAGGGAATACATGATAAAAACGAATACACAGAAATTCAAAGCGTAATTGATGTCGCAAAAATTTACGCCTTAACTGCCTTTGATTTTTTGAAATAAAAAATGAAAATTTCTGATGCTAATCTTAAAATCATCTTAGATTCTCGGAAAAAAGAAACTCTGGAGGCGGAATTAAAAGCTGACAAATTTTCGGTAAAAGCTTCTGTGCCGTCTGGGGAAAGCGAGGGAATTCACGAAGCCATTGTTTTAGAGCCAAAAAAAGCGCTGGAAAAATTTGAAGAAGTAAAAAGTAAAATTATAGAAAAAGATTTTGAAACTCAGGAAGAATTTGATAATTTCTTAATTTCTTTAGATGGAACTCCGAATAAACAAAATCTCGGCGCTAATTTAATTTTGGCGCTATCGTTGGCTTTTGCGCGACTTAAAGCAAAGAGCGAAAAAAAAGAACTATTTGAATATATTGGGCAAATTGCGAATCGCAAAGCGCAAAGCGTAGAAGTACCACATCCAATTTTCAATATGATTGAAGGTGGCGCTCACGCCAAAAATAATCTTGATTTTCAGGAATTTCAAGTTATTCCTGAAGTTAAAGATTTCGGCATTGCCTTGGGTCTGGGCCAGGAATTTTATCGCAAACTTAAAGAATTTCTGGAACAAAAATTCGGTAAAGAAAACGTGGTTTTAGGCGATGAAGCAGGCTTCTCCTGCCCTTTCAAAAACAACGAGGAAGCGATTGAAGTTTTAGCCGAGGTAATTGCTAAATATAATTATCCCCTAAAAATTGGTCTAGACGCCGCTGCTACGCAATTTTACATGCCCGCCGAAGATTTATCGAAGGAGGGTAAAGAAAATAATTATATTATTGACGGAAAAAATTATTCGGCGGAAGAATTAAAAGATTTTTATCTAAAACTTATTGAAGCTTATAAAATTTTATCAATTGAAGACCCTTTTTATGAGGAAGCGTTTGACGATTTTTCAATACTATCACGCGTGATAGTATTGAAAAACGTAAAAATCATTACAGATGATTTGACAACAACTAATTCGGAACGGCTAAAAATTGCTATTGAGAAAAAATCCGGTAATGCGATTATAATCAAGCCTGACCAAATCGGCACCCTGACCGAAACTTTAAAAGTCGTTCAATTGGCTTATCAAAACAACTGGCAAACAATCGTTAGCCATCGTAGTCGCGAAACAATGGATGATTTTATCGCTGATTTAGCAGTAGGCGTTAATGCCTGGGGCTTCAAAGCCGGCGCTCCAGCCGCGCCGGAGAGATTGGCAAAATACGAAAGAATTTTAAAGATATTAGAAATTAGAAATTAGGGATTTCAACAAACTTTGCCCGGTCATTTCTTTAGGTTTAGCAATCCCCATTAATTCCAAAATTGTCGGCGCCACGTCAGCCAAAATGCCGGTATTTATTTTTTCTGACTGACGAATTTCCTCGTCGGTTTTTTGGCGCTGGAATTCTTTGGCTACCAAATAAATCGGTACTGGGCTGGGGTCGTGCTTAGTCTCAGCTAACCCGGTCAGGGGGTTAAATACTCTTTCAATATTGCCGTGGTCAGAAGTAATAATTAAAATATCATCGTGCTCCAATGCTGCTTTAATAACTTTACCAATTTGTTCATCAATTACCTTAACTGCTTGAAGACACGCCTCATAATTTCCGGTATGGGCGATTATGTCGGGATTGGCATAATTAATAAGAATAAAGTCAAAGACATTTTCTCCGATTGATTCAATGGCTCGGGTGGTAATTTCCGAGGCCATCATTTCCGGCTGTTGTTCCTGGCGAACGATTGCTTTTGAAGGAATGAGAATCCGATATTCGTTTTTAAATGGCTCTTCTCTCATTCCGTTGAAAAAATAAGTGATATGCGGGTATTTTTGGGTTTCGGCAACTCGAAGTTGAGATTTCCCCTTATCTTCTAAAACCTTGCCTAAACAAACTTCAATTTTTTCCGGTTGAAAAGCCATTGGCACATCAAAATTTTTATCGTATTGGGTCATAGTGACAACGTAAAGATTGGTGAAAGGTTTGACTGGAAAATTTTTAAATTGTTTATCAATAAAAGTGGCTGCTAATTGTCGAATCCGGTCTTCTCGAAAATTAAAGAAAATAAGAGCATCGTTGTCTTTTATGCCGGGCCCGATAAGAATCGGTTCAATAAATTCGTCGCTTAATTTCCGGTCATAGGTTTTTTTAATGTGGACCTCAATATTTTCAGTTATCGGCCCTTCGCCAGTTAAAACAGAATAGGTTTTTTGTGTCCGGTCCCAGTGGCCTTCGCGGTCCATGGCGTAAAAACGGCCGGATAAACTGGCTAATTTTGTTTCTTTGGGGAGTCGGCTTAATAATTCCAAAGCTGAATTTGGTGAACTGTCGCGGCCATCCGTGAAAAGGTGTAAATTTAACTTAGAAATTTTTTCCTTTTCGGCAAATTGAATAAGAGCGATTAAGTGCTCAAGCGAGGAATGAACGTTACTTTCGCTTAATAAACCAATAAGATTAACGGCTGAATTGTATTTTTTGGCATGTTCAAAAGCAGCTTTCAGGGCCTGATTTTTAAAAAAGCTATTGTCATGAATGGCTAAAGTAATGCGGGGATAATATTGATAAATAATTCTGCCTGCTCCCAAGTTAAGATGACCCACTTCGCTGTTCCCCTCCTCTGACCAAGGCAATCCTACGCTGATTCCTGAGGCCTGCAAAACGCCGGCTGGAAAATTAGCCTTTAAATAATTGATATTTGACGGGTTAACCACATGAATGGGGTTGGATTCGTCCGGCTTGCCAATCCCCCAACCATCTAAAATTGCTAAAATGATTGTTCTCTTTGACATTTTTTAATTTTAACGCTATAATGGATTTATCGCAAGAAATTAACCATCGCGAATTTAAACAAATATGAACACGAACATCATATTAGTGAATATTCGTGAATATTTAATCCATGATTTATCAAAGTCCATTTTTTTGGGGAGCATTAATAACTCTCGGATTGGTTGTTGGATATTTCATCCGACAATTAATCGCCGTCAGGCAGCTTAATTCGATAGAGCAGAGGATTAAAAGGCAAATTGAGGAAGCCAAGTCAAAAGCCAAAGAAATAGTCCTTGAAGCCCAAGAAAAAGCCACCACTCTCTTAGAAGAAGTAAAAAAAGAAGAAAGAGAAAGTAAAATTCAACTCGGTCGTTTGGAGGAAAGACTGCTTAAAAAAGAGGAGCAGATGGAAGAGCAGTCTCTGGAGTTAAAGCGGCGGGAAGACCAAATTGTCCAGGATATTGAAAAATTAAAAACCGCTAAATTGGAAATCGATGAATTAAAACAAAAAGCGGTCTCGGAACTGGAAAGAATTACCGGTTTGTCAGCTGCCGAAGCCCGGAATTTTCTTCTAAAAAACATCCAGGAAAAATACCAACAGGAATTGACTTCCACTCTCCAAAAATTAGACAAAGAAAGAAGAGAAGAAATTGAGCGTCGCGGCCTAGAAATTATGACCACGGCCATTCAGCGTTATGCCCGTTCTCATGTCGGAGAAGTAACGACCACGGCCTTCAGCCTTAACGATGAAGACGTAAAGGGAAAAATCATCGGTCGCGAAGGCAGAAACATCAGGGCTTTGGAGCGAGCTACTGGCGTTGAATTAATAATTGATGAAACGCCTGACAGCATTGTAATTTCTTCTTTTGATCCGGTGCGGCGAGAAATTGCTAAGTCGGCCCTCCAGAAACTTATTAAAGACGGCAGAATTCAGCCGGCAAAAATTGAAGAAAAAGTAGAAGAGGCCAGACAAGAGTTAAATAAAAAAATAATAGAATTGGGTGAAGGCGCTGCATACGAGACGGGGATTTACGATTTATCCAAAGAAATTATCCAGTTGTTGGGGCGACTTCATTTCCGGGCCAGTTACGGCCAGAATGTCCTGATTCATTCCATTGAAACCGCTTACTTGGCCGCCATGATAGCCGCTGAGTTGGGTCGCAATGTTGAAGTGGCTAAAAAAGCCGCTTTGCTCCATGATATTGGCAAAGCCATTGACCATGAAGTTCAGGGAAGCCACGTTGAATTGGGCCGAAGAATTCTGAAAAAATATGGTGTTGAGGAAGAAGTGATTAAAGCAATGGAGGCTCATCACGAGGAATATCCTTTTGCCAGCCCAGAGGCCTATATTGTGGCTGCGGCTGATGCTTTGTCAGCCTCTCGGCCGGGAGCCAGACGCGATACCTTGGAAAATTATTTAAAGCGGTTGGAGGATTTGGAGAAGATTGCCTTGGGTTTTGAAGGCGTCAAAAATGCTTATGCCATCTCGGCTGGCCGGGAATTAAGGATATTCGTCACCCCGGAAAAAATAGACGACTTTAGGGCCTTGCAATTAGCCAGGGATATTGCCAATAAGATAGAATCTGAGCTAAAATATCCAGGAGAAATCAAGGTAAATGTCATCCGCGAGGTCAGGGCGGTAGAATACGCTAAATAGGCCAGAAAATAAGCCAAAAAATCTATAATCCACAGAAACGTTAGTCATACTTGTTTTAATTAGGTTTTTCCTATATAATTTATTATAATTCTTATTAGCAAAGGTCGAGAGAATAAATGAGATGCTAATATACTAATTCATACTAATGATACGAATAGATACGAATTCGTATTTATTAGTATAATTCACATCCATTCGTATATTGGTATCGGACTATATGAACAAAGTAGGACTTACCGAAGCAATAATGAAAGCAGCCGGAATAGAGGTCAAAAAACAGGCAACCGAGATCGTTGAAGCAGTTTTTGATACTATTACTAAAACATTGGCCAAAGGAGAAGAGGTGGCAATTGCCGGTTTTGGCACTTTTAAAGTAGCGAAAAGAGCGGCTCGAATGGGAGTTAACCCCCGAACCGGCGAAAAAATCCAGATCGCCGCTTCAATAAAGCCAAAATTCCGTGCTGGAAAGGTTCTCAAGGAAGCAGTAAAATAATATATAGATAAACAGCCCCTTCTTGGGGCTGTTTTGTTTTGAAAAGCCAAAGACTGAGAAGCAATGATTAATCTTGGGCCTTAAGCAATATATCTATTTGATAAAAAATATCCTGAGCTGATTTTATTTTTTCTAAAGATTCGGACAAATCTTTACCCTCAGAATCAAGAACCGAGACTTCTTTTAATTCCTTGGTGGCTTTTTCTAATAAAATTTGAATGGGTAAAACGTTTAATGGATTAATTGATTTATTTTCCAATAAATATCTAATCTCATTTAATTTTACCTGGATAGAGGCGTTCATTTCGCTTGCTTTAACTACTAAGTTATTTTGATTTAATTGGTTATTAATGTAATAAACGCTTCCTGCTATTAAAATTAAAATAAGAGCCGTTCCTGTCGCAAAGGCCAATTTAACAGAATAGAAGTTATTTAAAATATCGCTAAACCAACCTGACCTTGAAACTGGATTCTTAATTAAAACATCTACTTCATTTTTTGAGTTGAGAATCAAAAGCCGCGACTGTCTTGAATAATCAGAGTCGGGTTGGATTTGTTTTAATTCCTTTAAAATTTTAGATATATCTTGATTCATGAATTTATGATTTAGAATCTAGGATTTTCTTCAGATTTTTAATGGCTCGATGTTGAAGTAATTTAACGGCGGTTTCGGTTTTATCCAAAATCGAAGCTGCCTCTTGAAGGGAAAGATCTTCAATAAATC
>Ga0315279_10005221_pt1 | contig 16969 bp, 11 predicted proteins | sample YL17G06_20_MG_FD_203694 | JGI IMG/M metagenome (GOLD analysis project Ga0315279, IMG submission 203694) | Sediment microbial communities from Yellowstone Lake, YNP, Wyoming, USA - YL17G06_20 | ecosystem: Environmental > Aquatic > Freshwater > Lake > Sediment | place: USA: Wyoming | collected...
GGATAAGTCGACCTTGCCGAACAAGGTCTCAAGAGTCTCGTATCTCCTCATGACTCACCTCAAGAGAGAGATACGCGACTCACCTATTACAATCAAAAGACGAATTTAGGAACAGGCATGCGCGCTATAGAAGTTCATTCCACAAGGATTATTTACTGATTTAACCAATTCACACTAGGAGATGGGAGCTTGTTGCGGAGACTCGTTTCTGGAATGATGATAGCACTTCTGCTGATACCTCTCTTAATCAATGGGAATCTATTAGGCTGGGTTTATCAAGACAATACAAGTCAAGATACCAAGTATGAGGTTTTTGGGCCAAGAGCCGATAGACTGCTACTCAAGTTCTATCCCTCGCAAGATGCCGCATGGAACGCACTTATCAACAACGAGACAGATATCGCAGATCCTGTACTTACGCCAGAATGGTATGATCAATTCACTGACTCTTCCTTGGCGGATCAGATCAGTATCAATCAGGCCTTGATGTCGAATACGTTATTTATTCTGGACGTCAATAACAACAACAACGAGTTTCTAGGCAATCCGCCAGACCCCGCTTACACTAATCCTGTATATCCCAACCCGTGCAGTGTACTTGGCATGAGAAAAGCCATAGCATATCTGTGCAATAGAACTCACATAGTAAACGAGTTATTGAAAGATCTTTGTTTCGGCTTGCCTGCGTATACTTGTGTGACTCCAGGAAGCCCTTATGTACATCCAGACATTAACCCGAACGGCGCCAAAGGAGACTTGTGCTACCTCTACTCAAGAGAACAGGCAAACGCTTCTCTTGACGCTTCAGGCTTCAATCTATTCGATTCTGAAGGCTGGAGAATCTGGAATGCTACGAACCAAAGAGTTGTGTTGAAGTTCTTCATAAGAAACGACGCAAGCACCTCAGCCCAAGCAAGATACGCTGCTGGTAACTTCATTGCTGACGAGTTGGAAGCTTGCGGGGTCAAAGTTGAAAGAACCTATGGCGGGCCGCTCCTACGCAATCAGATAGTATTGGAGCAGAAGAACTTCCACCTGTACACAGGCGGTTGGATCAATATTCAAACCTTGGATTCCCTCGTGCTTTGGAGTATAGACAGCTACAGCCATCCGGGTCGTTGTAATAACTACGATGGCTGCAACAATACCGAATTTAATGAAGCAAGCAGAATTGCTACATATCCGGCGGATGAGAATGAAGCAAAGGCCGCAGGGTTAGCCGCACAAGAGATCTTTGCAGAAAACGTTCTCTCGGTCCCGCTGTGGGGAGAAATCTACTACATCGCAATGAACAGACGCTATGTTGGGTCATATGCTGTCCCAGACGGTGAAGACTTGTACGAAGGGCAATACTGGGACGGTGTTTCCCCCTTGGACCTTAATGGTTTTGTTATACCATCCTCTGACTATTGGCTAGATGAGTTCAGTTCCTTGAATATGCACCCTCGTGGCTTTCCCGTTGGAGACGGGGAACACGTTACCATAAGATACGGCTTTGGTAACAATGACGTCTCATACTTGAACCCGCTATATTCATACAATCCAACCGACGACAAAATCATGGGCTTCATTGGGTACGAAAGCCTACTTAAACGAGATCCTTACAATTGCTCTCACATCGTGCCTTGGATTGCCAAGAACTATGAAGTTGGATCATACACAAATCCTATCACTCATGAGAAGTGCAGTAACATTTCGTTCTCTCTGAGAACCGACGTGTCGTGGAGCGACGGAGAACCATTCACAGCCGATGATGTTTACTTCACCCTTTTTGAACTACCCAAGATACTAGCACATCGTGGCCTCAACGAACCCGTGATGAACTGGGAAAACTACTTCATCTCGAATTTCAGGATCATAGATCCATACAATTTTGAGATAATGATGAACAACACGTGTTATTGGAACCTGTTTGGTGCAATGTTCAGTCGTATTCTACCTGAGCACATCTGGCGCTCAATATGCGAAACTGGAGACCCTACCACTTTTCAGCCCGATCCCGATATGGTGGCTACCGGTCCTTGGAGAATCACGGAATACGTGGAAGGTGATCACATATTGATGGCTCCGAACCCCCTATTCTTCAAGAGAGAACCCGTTGACTGCATTGCGGGCATCCAGAGTGCCGAAGCAAAAAGTAATAGGATTCCTCCAAACACAGACGTAGAGTTCAACGCAAAGATAATCAACCAATGCTATAACGAAACTGCAGATGTCACGGTTCAAATCTATGTCAACAATGAACTGAGAAACTCTACGCAACTGGTCATCAATGAGCATTCGGAAATCCAGCTAGGACCATTTCAAACAGGTTCACTTCAGAAAGGTATTCATGAAATAAAGGTAGTCTGTACGCCAAACGCTCCCTCATGGATGACGCCGTTCCAGAGTCAATACACAATGCCTGTTTACGCAACCTATACTGAGGATTTGAACCTTGACTACTATGTGAACGGTCAAGATTCTGTGGTTGTCTGCAATGCCTTTGCGAGCTGTCCAGGAGATGCTCGCTGGGATCCGAGAGCTGACCTGTACGTCGATAAGAGAATCGATGCTAGAGATGTTGTCTTGGTTCAGATGCGAGCAAGCCAGACTGAATGGTTAGCACCTCAACCTCAATCAGGTTTGGCCCGTTTGATAATCAATCCTGATTTTGCAGCTTTCTCAGCTGATGATACCTTTAATGTTACTGTAAGCATTGCCAACGTGGTTGATCTGGCGGGATATCAGTTTACGCTGGAGTACGATACTGGAGCTCTTGATCTCGTGAATGCTGATCCTCAATGGATTTTCCCAAGTATATGGTATAGTCACATCAACGATAGTTACTCTTCTGCTGTAGGAAAGTATTTCCATGAGTGTACTGCTCTCAACCCGCAATCTCCATTTAGTGGAAACAGCTTGCTGGTGACCCTAGCCTTCAGAGCAGTTCAAGATGGAAACTCAGCCTTCAACCTAACGAGCACTCTTCTTGCTGATTCAAAGGCAGAGCAGATTCCTCACGTCATTAGTAGTGACACGTCTGTACATCACGATGTCGCTATATTGGATATACGTACATCAAAGAATGATTTGGCTCCGGGTGACATAGTACAGATTCAAGTAGACGTGGCGAATAATGGGAATGTTCTTGACAATTTCTGGGTCTCTGTGTATGCAGACACAGAAACAACAACAATAGGAGATGAGATACTCATCGGAACTCAAACCACCGCCTTGCCTGGACCTAGCTCGGCAACATTGCATTTCTCGTGGAATACATCAGAAGCAACACCGGGAAACCTGACAATAAGCGCCAGAGCCCAAATCGTATCAGGAGACGCGAACGCGACCAACAACATTCTCAGCGATGGTGTAGTCCAGGTTTTGCCAAACATCCACGACGTGGCCATTGTCGATGTTGTGCCTTCACAGAAAGCAGTGTACGTTGGAGAATCGATGCACGTCGATGTTGGTGTGCGGAGTCAGGGTAACTTGTTGGAGACCCCGAACATCACGCTCTATGCGGACATCAACACGACAATCATCGGTGATGAGGCTGTCATAGGCAAGAGAGCTGTTTCAATTGAGAGGTTCAGTTCGGTCATTGAGACTTTCGATTGGGACACGATAGGCTTGACTGGGGGAAACTACACTTTGACAGCAGTGGCTGAACCACTTCCAGGTGAAGTTAGCTTAGGGGATAACAACGGGACCGACGGAATTGTACAACTCTTTGAGACCGTACCCTGTCCCGACGTAAACGTCACATGCCCTGCTGCCATGACTGTTAACCCGTCAATATTCACCTATGACCCCAATTATCAGGCTAGAATTATCGGCGTCGGCAATGTGTCGATTCTCTCCACAGGTTTCGAAGGAGATCTGAGGGTAGTAGGATCAAGAAACGAGACGATTCGCCTTTGTGTGGATAAACCTGATGTTGACGCTTACACGTTCAGCCTTCCCAAGTTCGGAGAAGTGCAGGTTCCATTATGGCTGATGTTCCAGCCCGAAACACACTGGGGAACATACAACGGAACGTATACGCTTCAACTCACTGTATGCGGGACACATCGACGGTATCTGACAATCATTGGCATAGACATCACCGTCTGCCAAAACGGCGCTTACATAGTGAACAATAACACGGCAACCTTCACATGGAATTTGACTGGAGGTTCACTGGTTTATTTGGAAGCTGAGACAGACTTGCCGCCCGGCTGGACTTATAGTGTTGATCCGCCAATAGGCGCGTTCTTTGAGACTCCACAAATAGTGACAGTAAACATAACGGCTCCAGCGGACGCCGAAGAAGGGGAAATGGGCCGCGTTACATTGCGAGCTTTCAAGAATGCCACTGGAGCAATGATCTGGCAGTTCGTATACTTTGCGTCCACGGACAACAAACCCCCAACAATAGAATCAGTTGAGACTCCAATATTCTCACCGGATGGTTACTTGCTCTTCAACACAATAGTCAAAGACCCTTCAGGCATCAATGAAGTGCTACTTCACTATTCTGTCGATGGCGGCACGTGGCACAACACTACTATGCACTGGGCAGCGGGGGATACGTTCAACTCAACACGATACACGGTGCAAGAGCTCTTTGGAACCAGTCCGAAAACTGTCCAGTACTATCTAACAGTAGCAGACTGGTTAGGCAACCAAACCTCAACTGAAACCAGGACGATTTTATTGATGAACGACATCGCGGTAACTGAACTCTTGATGGACAAGACTATTGTCTGTGAAGGATACGGCGCTGGTTTCAAGGTCACTATTGCCAACCAAGGCTCGTTACCGTTGAGCTTCTTCAACCTCGCCATCTACGCCAACTCAACGCTCATGGCAACCCAACCGATACTTAACCTTCAAAACGGAACTTCGATCACTGCGAACTTTTCAGTAGTTCTTCCAAAGGGCAACTACACCATAACAGCGTTTGCAACATGCCTTCCAGACGAGACTAACACGGCAAACAACGCGCATTGTAGCACGGTAGTAGTGACAACGGTTGGCGACATTAACGCCGATGGAAAAGTGGACGTGAAAGATGTTTACAAAGTGGCTCTGGCATACGGCACGTCTCTGGAAGGCCCAAACCCGCCAGGTCGTACGTACAGTCCTAATTGTGACATAAACAATGACTACGAGATTGACGTGAAAGACTACTACATCGTATGCAAGCATTACGGCGAAGTAGACCCCTAAACCCTTCATAGCGCGCATGCCTGTTCCTAAATTCGCTTGCGGATTATCTTGTGCTCTGAGACTCGCTTGGCATGTGGACGATCACTGTGGTGTAAGTTGCAAGAAGCGTTGTGAGACGAGCAATTCGGCCTTGTCACACTCAAAAGGGGAATTTAGGAACACACATGCGCGCATTAGGCAATCCTAGTCGTTGAAGACGAGCTAGCAGATGCTACTATAACAAGAAAGAGGTTCAGGGAAACGTTTCGCCGTAGTGTCTGCGTGCGCTCCGGAAGTTTTATCCATATGTTAAACTCATATGAGGGATTAGAAGGTGAAACTTCTATGTCTTCTGGTGAGTTTGCGGAAAAACTTGAGGGTTTGGTTGGGGAGGCGATGTTGCGGGATCATGTGCCTGGGCTAAGTATTGCTGTGGTGAAGGATGGGCAAGTTGTTTATGCTAAAGGGTTTGGGGCCAGGTGTTTGAAGGATAGTCTCGCAGCTACACCTGATACTCTGTATGGGATAGGTTCATGCACCAAATCTTTCACGGCTTTAGCCATTATGCAGCTTATGGAGCAGGGTAAGCTGAACGTACATGACCCTGTTAAGAAGTATGTCCCAGATTTCAGGATTGGAAAAGATGAAAACCCAATTACGATACATCACCTTTTGAGTCATTCTTCTGGAATTCCTGACTTGGGTTCAGCCGATATTGAAATCAACAGGTTTCTCGGGGTTGATGAGAAATGGGTACCTTTTACGAGTTTTGAGGATGTCATGACGTTTGTTAATGGTGCGAAGGATGAGGTGGTTGCTGAGCCTGGGATGAGGTTTTTCTATCTCAATGAGGGTTATACACTTCTAGGATGGATAGTTGAGAAAGTCAGCAGCATGCACTATGAAGAGTACATTAAGGAGAGGATTTTGAAGCCTCTTAAAATGAACAAGTCTGCTTTTCCGAATGAAAAGTTTGAGAGTTACATGGATGTTGCGACGCCGTATTTTGTGCAGAGAAAGGAAGATACGTTTGTTGCAACTCCATCCGCGTTTCCATTTGATAGCTTGGCCTATGCTGCTGGCGGTTTGATGAGCTCTGTGAAAGAATTGGCGAGCTACATCGTTGCATGTTTGAATGGAGGCGTTTTTGAAGGTGTACGCATTTTGGATTCTGTTCTGCTTGAAGAAATGTATAAACCTCATGTTGATACAGGATTGCAAACTTTTTTTGGAAGAAGATCGTATGGCTACGGGTGGCGTACTGATGAAAGCTTCTTTGGACACAAATGTGTCGGTCACAGTGGCTCCACGTTGGTGTCAAATGCCGACATACGCTTTATGCCGGAGCTGAAAACAGGTGTTGCCGTTGCCTCTAACAATGGTATGGCTGAGTCAGTGTATATGATTGCTCCTGTTGTGCTGGCTCTTTTGATGGGCAAAGATCCATTGAAGGAGATTCCAGTTTTCGAGATTGAGAGGAAGATGGGTATGTTGGTGGGTGAGTATGAGTCTTACCGGGGGATTGTGAAGGTTTCGATTGTGAAGAAGGGCGGAATATTGTTTGTTGAGAGTAAGGATAAGTTGGCTGGGCAGAGCTTGGCGTTGATTCCTGAAAGTGACAGGCTTGAGAGCTTGAGGTTCTACATACCTGCAGGCGGGATGAAGATGCCCGCGGAGTTTGTTGTAGATTCTTCTGGAAAGATAGACTTGTACATCGAAAGAAACCGATTTCACAAAGTCAAATAGCTAAGCAAACATGCTTGAAGATGCTTTGCCACTTGCGAACTCTGCAAGCATTTAAGCTTTCTATTTTTTTATGCGCGCGCTTATCCACTTTCCATAAAGCTTTAAATTGTGCTTGGGTTAGAGAGATGGACGAGAACTATCTTCAGGCCTATCTGAGGATGCGGAAAATTGAATAGTTCCCCGCGCCGGGGTCGCGCGCGCGTGTTGCTACAAAAGGTTTTAAGAAGCAAGGACTGGATACCTTGTTCTCTAGGGGCGACTTGTAAACCAGAGTGCACAGGAAGACTTGGAGGAGACGGGTTGCTGAAGGTTAGGCGCTTTGTTCTGGGGATGGACGAGGCAGACTGGCTTAAGGTTCGGAATACAGTTTTCGCTGTGCGTGTGGACATTGCATCGATGTCTGTGGAAGAGATGAGGAATATTGAGAAGTCGCCGGATTTTGATTCTGAAGGAAGATTCATCGCTGAGCTGGATGACCAGCCTATTGGAATTGTTCATGCTCACGTCGACAAGCCTATAAGTCTCTGGAATTGCCTTCTGCCAATGTAATCAGACGTTCTCGCCTATTCTGCACTGGGTTTCGATATCGGCTTGATTCGTTTGCAGTAGTGACACACTTTTTCTTCATTGAGATTTACTTTTTTGCAGTCCGGACACACCACAAGGGTAAAGTTTTATCCCTACTAGACCAGTATGTGGTGGTTGAGGGAGCATGAAAAAGAAAACTCCGCACAAGTTTCAGGAAAAAGTGCAGAGTGGAATGACATATGAACAATATTTTCGTGACAGATGCCACGAAATGGTTTGTTTAGCAGAAGAATTGGAGCGGGTTCTGGGTCGAAAGAAAGCATTGGAAATAATGGGAAAAGCCCGTGACAAATATATCGTTGAGATGACAAAAAAGGAGCATGGACTAATCAAGAGTTTTGAAGATTTCAAAGCAAGTGAGAAAGCCGAGAACGCCTCTCCATACTTTTCTCACACTATAACCTTCACCTATCCAGAGGAGACCTCAAACAAGTTGACACTTCATGTTACTGAATGCTTGTGGGCAAAAGTGTTCAAAGAGATGAACGCTACTGACCTCGGTTATGTCTTGCATTGTCAACCAGACTTTGCTTATGCAGAAACATGCCACCCCAAAATCAAGATGAAACGCGCGAAGACTCTGATGCAAGGAGACAGTTACTGCGACCACACGTTCTACTGGGAAGAATGAATACCAAGAAACACCAAGTCTCTTATACAGGCAGTTGGGGATTAGCCTCGGTTGGCTAGAGTTCTTCCGTTGAACAGTCTAGAAGCATGGTTTTTAAGCAACTGTTTAAAGTATCATTATTTAGGGAAAGTGGATAACCGAAGCAAAAGTTCTGGTTGCGGGGGACATCTCCATTTGTCCCAGGTTCAAATCCTAGTGACCTGCAATTTAAACAAAAAAGGGAATTTCGGTATAAATTACAGTCTGGGAACGGTAACTCCCGGGCTACTTCTACATGTGTGAAAGAATACCATTCCCTCTTTTCTTTGCTGTGATGAATAGCTTTCCTACTTAATTGCCCGTGAGTTGTCTCCTCGAAGATTCGATTTTGAGCTCAGACGTTACGTAGAAAAAGGCAAACAGGTTTATACTAAGAAGCAGAGGCGAGCTTTTCAGCGTTTGATGAGTGGCTTGACTGTTGGCAAGAGTCGAAGTGAGCGACTAAGGTTCTTAACGCTTACAAGCTCTCCTGAATCTAAAGGACGCAACCTCAACACAGACTTTAGGGCTCTGAAAATGCGGATTTATCGAAGATTTCACTTCAAAATGAAGTATTGGAAGATTCGCACGAATGAGGGCAATGGTGTCTTGCACATAATCTTCAGGGGGAGGTATATTCCTCAAAAATGGTTGAGCAAGCAGTGGGCTGACATTCATAAATCGCCTATTGTGGATATTAGGTCTTTGTACGAAACGAAAAAGGGCTTGGCGGGTATTGTTTTTTATCTTGTTGGGAATTACTTGGCGAAGCAGAGTTTTGAGCGTATGAGTTGGGGTTACAGTTGGGTTTTTCCCGCGTTTGTGAGGTCATGGAAGAGTCTGATTGAAAAGTACGGGTTCAAGCAGGCATTATTCCTGTGGAATCGGTTGCTTTGCAGTCCTTTCGTTGTTACTCGTCAAGTGCAGTTGACCAAGTTCTTGCCTGGGTATAAACATACGAGCGAGAAAAGTTTGCCGTGTGGTGCGCTGTTCCGCACTTCAGTTCTGTAATGTAAGCGCATGCTTGACATTCAGTTAGATTGTAGTCTTGTATGAAGACGGCGTTCCACTGGTCATTGACGAAAGTGAGCTAGATAGACATTATTATGTCATCATTAATGCTCTTTGGTATCATTTCCTTGTCCATCGCTTTTGTTATCTCAGTGACGATTTCCATATTGTAGTATTTCTTAAACAAAAGCTCCAATTCCTGTTTGCTGCTTTCTCCCGTCAATTCGTATTCTGAGACTTTTTGCGTCAGACCAAGTCTTGAAGCCAATTCCTGATTATCTAGTATCGTTCGAAGGAGATAATCTGTTATCGAATGCTTCTTGTAATCCGGAAACCGTTCACGGTCACCTGCCTTAAGTATTCTTGACTTGAGTACCTTCCATTTCTTTCCTGACGTCCTGTGCTCTCCGGTTATCTGATTGGTCTCCTCATTGATTGCCCAGCCCTCACTACCAAGAGTTGTCAACCAAGAAGTGACCAGCTTTACCACATCATTACGTTCCATCATTTCGTCGAGGTCTTTTATGACAATTACTTCCCTAGAAGAAGTGGCAACCGTTCTGACAATTTCGCCGAATTTCTTCTGGTCCCCACGCACAAGAAGAAGCTTGACGCCTTCCGAATCAAGTGGATAACCTCTCATCTTCTGAAAGAAGTCTCTGATTATGATTTCGTCTTCAATTCCGTCAACTATGGCTATTTTCTCGTACCGGAGTAGGTCTTCAATATCCCACCCTACTTCCCTGAAGACTTTGAGTAGGTCTTCTTCGTCGTTAGCGTGAACTATGTCGTTCGCTGGATCCTTTTCGATTAGGAATATCTTTGTTTCGGGATAGTAGTGTTTGAAATACCTCAGAACATCTGGGCTTTGTGTGGAAACAAATAGCTGTAGATTGTTGTTCTTTGCTATTTCGATTAGTCGTTCGATGAGTTTCCTTAGCGAAGAAGGGTGTTGATGTGTTTCTATTTCTTCGAGAAGCAGGGCAGTATCGTGCCTATTATAGGCAAGCGTTACAGCCGCAAATCCATATTTCACCCCATCTCCCAGATCATCTACATAGACAGGTTGACCCTCATACATGAAGGCCGTTCTATTCTCAGTTCTCCCCATCAAGTATGGAAATAACTCCCAACTCTGCATTCTCTCGTCATAGCTCTGTTTTAGAGCTTTGACCGTTTCGGCGTATTTGCCTGAGAACTTCACTTCCTGAAACTCCTCCTCAAGTACGTTCGTCTGCCATTTGCCTATCGGATCTATGAACGTGACACCCTCAAGAAATCTCAGGATTTCTTCTGGCAGCCTTATTTTGCCCATATTCCTTCTGTCTGGTCTAAATGTGGTTCGTCCTCTGCGCCCCCTTTCATCTTCTAGACCTCTCATTTGATCACTTCCCATCCGTTTGACTTCAGTCATATTCTCGGAGTCGGTAATGTTGAACACAAGACTTTCCGGGTCTGCCTTGTCTGTATTTGCCACCAAACGAAGACTTTTTCCGGTGTCAAAGAACAAAGAGACGGAGAGTTCAAGTTCTCGGTTATATTTATGCCACAATTCCCTTGGATGCCAGCTACGGTCTGACCTCCTATTGATTATGACGGACACCTGAGCGAGGGGATAGAATATTAGAGAAGGAATGAGCTGTATAGATTCCAGAATTGTGGATTTTCCCGTGCTGTTCTTTCCAACAAACAGGTTAATCTGCTTCAGTTTACGAATCTCGCATGTTTTGATTCCCCGGACGTTCTGAATGGTGATGTCTGAAATTATCACGTTGTAGTTCCCTCCATGTTGTCCACGAAATGTATGCAAGGCTTTGAATAAAAGGCTTCCAGAACAATATTGAGGGTGCCTAAACGTCCATTCCCAATCGTTTGAATTTGACATAGCCAAAGTAGGGAAGCTTCTTAGGTCAATTCTGTTCGTATAAGGTGTCTCGCACGCTGACGAGTTGGGATTTTTTCCATCTAGCACGGCTCAAACATTACCGGGTTGAAATGAATCGCCGAATATTCGGAGGTACTGTCGTGGCATGCGGCCTTGCTCGCATCGTTGGGAGTTTGGCGAGAGCCAACCGTTCGATGTGTTCAGATAGAAAGACTAATTAGTTGAACCTGCCGCAACTGGAGAAACATGAGAAAACCGCATATTTTCGTAACCACATCTGTTGCCGTATGCCTTTTTCTTGTTCTTGGTTACAGTACTTCCGTAGGCGCACTAGACGGAGACGAGTTCTTTGAGACTGTTAGGGGACAATTGCTCCAATACTACAGCTCTGAGATATTAGCACATTCAGGTATTATCCTTGGTTTGGTCATTGGATCATTTGCTCTGTTCGCTGGATGGGAAAGCTTCTTCGGCACTAAAGATGCCATAGGAAAGAATAACCACAAGAAGGAAGAAAACGACAAGGGCAATTCTAACGGGTCGAACGTGTGGATCAGGAGACTAGCATTCTTCCTCCTATTGGGCCTTGCTCTAAGTCTGACCCTGTACTCAGTTGGGAGGTTGTTCTATTGGTCATCTCTAAACGCTGATATCTTGGTAGTCCAAAGGAAGGACACTTTTGACAGCTCCAATGCCACTAGTCTTATTGGATGGTTGAATCATAACGTAACGGTCAATTTCTGGAACAAGGCTCCATCGCTTGAGCTTTGTCTTGCCCGAGCATTCTATTTTGATTCTCGTGACTGGTTACCGCTAACTGTTTTTTGCGGTAGAATGCTTTACTTCATTCTTCTGCCTTTTGTCGTCTGGTATCCCTTTCAGAAAATCCACGCATGGAATAGCAAACTAAAATGCAGGATTGTTGTTGGAGTACTTATTCTGGTTTTTATTGCGCTACTTACGATAGGCTTTATTGTAATCTAAGTACAGGTTGCCTAAGACCCTCCGCTCTTTATTCTGACCTTTGGTCTGATGATGGTAAGCACTCATCTTCCTGTTAGGGGTGTACCAGTAGAGGGGGAATGTCGAAAAAGGCAACCTTTGGCGCAGGGGGGACCACGAGAGTGGTGGGTTCCCTGCGGGGCCGAAAGGCCCTTGACTTTTTCGCCAGATTCCCCCTCTCGCACCAAGAGGATCGTTGCCCCTTAACTTGATAGTTACTAACAAAACTGTACGCTGGTTTCTGGCAGGGGGTTGGCTTTGTCTTGGTTTTCTCATTATGGCTATTTTGAGCAGTCATAGAGTCTGCGATAACTGTGGTCACGCGCTTAGCAAAGTGTCAATTCTTGGGATTTTCTGTTGCGCCACTTGCTTTTTTGATAGTATCATCCAGTTTCTTAGTGAACGCATCTAGGGATTTTTTGAGCACGTCCGACGCTTCCAATCGAATCGACAAATTTACAAGTTCATTAATGAATTTGTACACCGCGTAGATTCCAATCATCGCAAAACACAGTGACAATGAGAACGGAACACAAAAGAACGACTCTGCTAGGGATGGGCTTGTCATAGTGTCATTGACTCCGAAAAGTGAAAGGGCAAGGAAAATGGAAATGATCAGAACTATGATGCTCAAGGGAATTGTAGAAGGCATGGCTGAGCTTTCTTCAATCGCTGATTGAATACATGAAGTTAAGTTCTTCTCAACCTTCTTATTGTCTTGAACATCTACGACCTTCAGCTCTTGAAGGAAATTGCCGAGATGTCTTTCAAGGACTTCTGCCATTCGTGCTGAGAAATACGCTCTCTCTGAGAGGAGGAGTGTGACTGCAATGAAAGTAAATCCCAATATGATCCCATCTAGGGTCACTATCAAGGTGGCAATTTCCCGAGCAAATGGTCCCGACATTCCGTGTGAGAACCATATAAATGTACCGCCTAAACCTGAAAGAAATCCAATCAGGATGGAACTCCTCCAACCTCCCATGTATTTGATGACATAGTCGGGTTTCTTGTTAGCTTTACCCATCTTGGCCTTCCCTCATAAGTGTTGGAACTTCATCAGCGTTAATTAATGTTTTCTAAACCTTAGAAACCTTCACATATGATAACGCACGCTTACTCTCCTAATGTATCTCGCGTGCGTTGATTCAAAGTCTATACCTTTCCCCGAATTCAAAAAAAATATTAGCTGGCTAAACTATAAAACCGTTGACGTTTTAGCACAGAAAAAGGGATCCAGTTCTATTGTGCGTCTGTCCATTCAAGATGTTCCTTCACTGGATTCCGAGTGAACTCTGGCGTTTCTCGTTTAACGCCTCCAAAGGTAATTTCTGATTCTTTTACATTAATTTCTTCAGCGTTAAACATGACGCGCATTGGTTCGTCAAATTTTCGCTTTAGTTCGAATTTTGTTGCGCCTTTTTTGGAGAAAACGGTTGTTTTCGCTTCAATTGCCTCTTGTATCTTCGCCTCTCCGCCAAGACTATCAACTTGATCTCTCGTTAACTCGTAGTCTATTTCTTTTGTTGACTTAGTGTCCCGGATAACAAAGTATCTCTCATCCCTTTTGTATTGGTATTCTTCGAGTGCCTTTTTGATTACTTTGTCAATTTCCGTGTCGTAAGTTGATTCTTTCGTTGAATTGTCCATTATGAAAACAACTGATTGAGCTTGTTCAGCTTTGAGGTCAACGTTGATGCTAAGTCCGAGGAACTTTGCAAACATACCCATGCTGGCTTGCACTGACTGGTTAATTCTCGCATTCACCTCCTGAGTCGAGTGGATCGAAACTCCTTTGGGTATGTTGACAATAAATCGTTGCTTGGCCCGAGTTAATCTAAAAATGGTTCCAGGCGGCTCCCCGTTTGTTAGGTTTGAATAGAACTGCCAACCAAGTGGTAAGGGGGTGACGGGCATCTGTTCACCATCCTGTTGCTTTTGCCAATGCTTAAATATTAACCATCCAATAACAGCGATGGCCACTATAACAGGTATACCAACATAGTAGATTGTGTAGTCCATTTTACTTTCCTTCTATTGCTGCATTCATTGTTTTGATCACTTCTCATAGATGGTTTTGCTTGCCAATCTGAATTGGCGACGGAGAACCAACGTAGTCAACTGATATTTCGCATTCATGTAAGAATGCCGTATTCCCATTATCTCTATATGTGATATAATAGTTTTTCCCAAATTGCTCTGTCCTAGTCAACGACGTTTGTCTTTCCCATGATTGTTACGGCAGACATGCTGGAGTCGCCTCAAATGATCTCCGGTCGTTCCTCTCCTTTTTGATAATCATTGGGCTCCTTCTCTGCGCCCGAGACATTCGGGGAACCCAAGCAGTTAGGCATGAGCCGCAAAGCCTAACTGAGCAAGACTGTACTGTTGAGAGGACAGATGCAATGAGCCAGAAAGGCTAACAAATTTCCTTTTCACAGTTATGTTAGGCAGAGCCAAAAAAATGCTATATATTCCCTTGCCTCACGTATGTATGGTGGCATCCAATAACATCAGAGACCAAAGAGATTTTATTCAGCGGAGCAGGGCCCTTACGGCTTAAGATACCAGAATTTAAGAAACGCGAAGGACCCGCGACATGGTATACCCTTTTAGAAGATGCATTTGTTAAACTTACTTCAACCGATGACGGAAAGCGACTATATGGTGACCCTCAAAAGGGTGCCACCCTTGAGCAGACTTGGAGGACCTATGGACTTCTTGCAGGTACGTTGCCGGTGTGCCTTCTTGCAGCAGGAAAACCTTCAGTTGCAACGGAGGCGATTGAGAGAGTCATCAAAGCGAATCCGAAAGAACTCACAAAAACTCTATCCAACATACTATCACTTGGTTCAAATGTGGCTGTCCCGGTATTGTATCACGATGGCAACATCGGCCACTGTATCACTTTGCTTAAGTATAATGCCGAGACTTCGAGATTTACTTATGTTGACCCGTGGCCTGAGACTTCCTTATTGTGCAAAGAATACAACGCGGCAGAGATCGATGCTAAATGTGTTGATAAGCAACTTTGGAGCATCACCTCAACCGAACTTGAGAAGGTAGTCTTTGCTGCCTTCGTTTTTCAGCATTTTTGGGCAGAATATAACGGCAAGAAATACTACACAACATATAGTGAATTCAGAAATTCTGATTTCTGGTCATTCTTCCATATAACAGAAAAAGACAGACTTTCGAAGGAAGATGATGGGAGACAGACAACACTCATAGTTCTAAGAACTGGGGGTTTCCAATCTGAAATTAAACTAGAAATAACGTTAGACCAGCAACAGCGACTGAAGGAAGGACGCCTAAAAGCTAAGCGAAGCTGGTTAATGGGTCCTCCGTACGGTGTTAACCCATTTGCGCTTGATATTGTAAGGAGCTTCATTGCTACGCTGATTCCACCTCCAGATCAGCAACGAATAGATGGTCTAGTGGCGAAGCTCACGAATATTAAGAACCCAAATTACGCAAAGCAGTTGCTTATGGAAGAACGCGATAATTCTGTGTTGCAGCTAGCGTTATTCACCTATTTAGGAGCTGCACAATCTTGTGAATGGATGTTGGATTTTTCGGGCATCAGCATGGCCAACTCGGTGCTTGATGATGTCATATGGCTGGAAGTCGCAATCGAAATCTACCTAGTTTAACTGGCTCGGACGTTACTTTTCAGTTCTCTTTCAGAAGGATAATCAATACTACTAAGTGTAGGCAGAGGTATTGTTCGTGTTGGAGCTGAAAACACATAGAAAAATCGATAGTCAAATCCAAAAAAGAGGGGATTTTGCGGCTGATATCTCCACTTTGATGAGGGTTCAGATCCCACCCCGTACGTAGCTTTAGGCTTATTTTGAGATTATTCGGCAGAAGAAGGCTAATTTGAGATGTTGTGAATGAGGGTCAGAAATTAAACAAGGACAACTTTCATTTCTTGCTGATTTCGAGCGTGGAAAACAGAAAATCGGCTTCATATGCGTGTGATTTATGACTTTTCTTTTCAGATGCGCCATTAGGTTAATGCATAATTGTTTATATTTTGGATCTAACCAAGGCATTGGTAGGTTGGGAAGCGGCTTTGAAAGAGAAGACGGGTAGAAATGTGCATACTGCTTTTGTTGAAGAGGCGAAAGCCCATCAGAGGCTTCTGATGTTCGCCAAGAAAGCGGAAGAAGAGGATCTACCGCAAATAGCTCATCTTTTTAGGGCTGTTGCCGCTGCTGAAGGTGTTCATTCGCGGCGACACTTTGCCATGCTTGAATCCGTTGCGGACACGCAGACTAATCTTGAGAGAGCGTTTCAATCTGAGAACGCGGTCAACGGTGTTCATTATCCTGCCATGCTGCGAGAAGCCGAAGAAGAAGGTGAAGATGCTGCATCCATGGTTTTCTCGCAAGCTTGTGACGTGGAAGGTTTCCACGCTAATCTTTACAGGAGGGCGCTCAATGATCTCATTGCACAGCGTTCCTCAGAGTATTTCGTATGCACAGTCTGCGGCTATGTCGCTGAAAGAGAGCCGCCTGAGAACTGTCCTGTTTGTGGTGCTCCTATATCCAAATTCGAAAAAGTTGACTAGCCTGTTGCGGCACAGATGATGAACCAAGAGAAACCCGTAGACAACAGTGAATGCAGTTCAGGCACCGTTTTCTGAACAGTTCTAGTCAAGCTTCTTACCGCATTCTTGGCAGAAGCTGGAATAGGCTCTGTTCTTTCCTCCACAGTGTCTGCAGACGATTGGTTTCGCACTGGTTGATTCTTGAATACTTCCTCTTGCGGTTTTGAAGGTTTCCTGCATTTCTTTGGCGGCTATTTTGAAGGCTTTCACCATTTCTTCTCCTGCTTTTGAGAATGCGTCTCTCAACTCTTCCGCCGGGGTTGAAACGCCTGCCTCTGTGCCTTTTATGGTTCTGGCA
>Ga0315279_10005222_pt1 | contig 16966 bp, 10 predicted proteins | sample YL17G06_20_MG_FD_203694 | JGI IMG/M metagenome (GOLD analysis project Ga0315279, IMG submission 203694) | Sediment microbial communities from Yellowstone Lake, YNP, Wyoming, USA - YL17G06_20 | ecosystem: Environmental > Aquatic > Freshwater > Lake > Sediment | place: USA: Wyoming | collected...
TGAAAGCAATGTCCATTATCTTCGGGAAGTACTCGTTTAGTTTGTCGGTTACTATTTCCCCCAGGTCGGTAGCAAAGAACTTCTTCTCCTTCTGCTCGACGTAGCGCCGCTCCTGTACGGTGCTTATTATTGTGGCGTATGTGCTGGGTCTGCCGATACCTTCTTTCTCCAGTGATTTTACCAATGTCGCTTCGGTGTACCTGGCGGGTGGGCGGGTTGTATGCTGCTCGGCCTTAATGTTCACTACTGCCAGCTTCTGCCCGACTTTCATTGAGGGCAGTTCCTGCTCACTCGAGGGTATCAGCCAGACCTTCGTGAAACCGTCAAAGACCAGCACCCGGCCTGTTGCCTTATACAAGCACCGGCCCAGTGACGTATCCGCAGCGATATTCAGGTTTGTTACATTCCATTTGGCAGGGTTCATCTGGCAGGCAACAAATCGCCTCCACACAAGGTCGTAGAGCTTGAACTGCTCATCGGTAAGAAATGATTTTATATCAGAGGGTGTAAGGTCAACATCCGTTGGCCGAATGGCTTCATGGGCCTGCTGAGCAGTTTTTCTGGAAGCATAAAAATTGGGTTTCTCCGGCAGGTAATCCGTTCCAAGATGTCCACGTATATAATTGCGCACATCCCCGATGGCCTCGCTCGAGAGCTGGGTGCTGTCGGTCCTCATATACGTAATAAGGCCTAGAAAGCCCATCGAACCGAGGTCGATTCCCTCATACAACTGCTGCGCCACAATCATAGTTCTTTTTGCGCTGAAGCCCAGCCGGTTTGCAGCTGCCTGCTGCAACGTGGAGGTTATAAAAGGAGCCGCAGGCCGTGAAACGGATTCTTTGGTCTCTATCTCGCCGACCTTAAACTCTGCCTGCTTCAGGATATTGAGTATCTTTTCCGCTTGTTCTTTGTTGGATGCCTCGAATTTCTTGTCGCCAACTTTATATAGTTCAGCCGTAAACGCATTATGCTCCGCCAGCCACCTGTTTTGCTCTGAAGCATCCGCCGACTTCTCGCCTTCGGCCTTCGTAAGATTGAGCCATTCCTGGCGATAGTCCTTTTGCAAATCGGTGGTGAACACCGCCGGGATGAGCCAGTATTCAACGGGTTTGAACTGGCGAATCTCCCTCTCTCTTTCGACAATTATCTTGACGGAAACGGACTGGACGCGACCGGCTGACAAGCCCCTCGCAACTTTTTTCCAGAGCAGGGGGCTTATCTGATAGCCGACAATCCTGTCGAGGATGCGCCTTGCCTGCTGAGCCATAACCTTATCCATATCAATCTTTCCGGGCTGGTCAAACGCCTGGCTTATGGCTGATTTGGTTATGGCATTAAAAATCACACGGTAGGTCCTCTTTTCCGGCACACCAAGAATTTGCGCCACGTGCCAGGCAATCGCTTCCCCTTCACGGTCAAGGTCAGTAGCCAGAAACAGCTTATCACAGTTTTTCGCCGCCGCCTTCAGACCTGTCACGACACGCTTCTTGCCGGCTAATACCGCGTAGGTCGGCTCGAAGTTATTTTCTATGTCAACGTTAAGGCCCTTTGAAGGCAGGTCTCGAACGTGTCCCATAGAGGCCTTTACTTCGTAGCCCGCGCCCAGGTACCTGTTTATGGTATTCGCCTTGGCCGGTGATTCAACAACCACTAAAGACTTATTTCCGTATGAACTCGATTTCGCCATACATTTACTCTTCGGCTAACCACAAAACAAAATTCAAAAACGGACAAATAAACCCGCTCCTCTAAAATGTCAAGAGAAAACGGTCGCAGCCCGATAATCACCGCATACAAAGGATAGAAAAATATGGATGACGAACCGGTGAGCTTACCCCGTCCTCATGCACCCTTCAACAGCTCCGCAAGGAGAGGTTTTAATTTCCGCAGGGCATTACCGCGATGCGAGATTGCGTTTTTCTCCTCCGTAGTTAATTGCGCCACGGTTTTATTAAGGTGCGGCACAAAGAAAATCGGGTCGTAGCCGAAGCCGTTCTCTCCGATTCCCTCCTCCGCTATAAAACCCTCTAACATCCCCTCAGTTTTAACCAAAACTCTCTCCGAACTGGCCAAACACAAACAGCAGACAAATCTCGCCGTCCTTTTTTCTGTTGGCACTCCTTTGAGCAGTTTCAGCACTTTAGCCATATTCTTATGGTCAAGTAGTGTCCTGTTTTTATCTTTCGCACCTGAGAATCGTGCGCTTTTTACCCCCGGCTCTCCGCCGAGCGAATCGATTACCAGCCCCGAATCATCGGCGATTGTCCACAGCCCTGTCTGCTTCGCATAACCAAATGCCTTCTTGCGGGCATTTTCAGCGAATGTCACACCATCTTCTTTGATTTCACCGACCTTTGGCAAATCCCCCAGCCCTACCCATTCCACATCGCTGCCCAGCATTTGCCTTATCTCGGCCAGTTTTCCGGGATTAGTCGTGGCTACAAGTATCCTGCGGCTCATCTACGCCTTTTACCCAGAGTTCTATGCGTTCTGTAGTCTTTCAATTTCACCCTCGACCTGCTGAATCACTTCAATGTTGTCTATCTTCGCTTTCTTTGCGGATTTTGGTTTGCGTGAATAAACAAAGAAAACCTTTCCTTCGAACTTCTCTGTGAATTTAGCATGCGCCTTTTCATGCATACTTTCCCATTGATAATGGTCAAGTGGAAATCCGGAAATAGGTTTTATCTGCAGACCGATATATTTCTGCCCCGTGCGAATGAAAAAATCGACACAATATGTTCTGTCCCATTCATCCGGTGCTGGCTCAATCTTAACTCCAAGAATAGACTCAAGCTGGCCATATACTGTATTGATTTCAGTTTGATATCCTTCATAAGTTCTGTTGAGGACAAGATTGTACGCATAATCAATACATTCTTCTTCTTGTATAGACTCTAACTCATTCTGAACCACCTCTGATAGTTTCACATAGAGCTTCCGACCCAAGTCTGTTATATACTCCCTCGTTACTTTTAAGCCATTACGTTTTTTCTGAACAGCATTTGTAAAATAATACTCCTCCCATTCCTCGAATGACTTCGGCGAGCAAGTCCTGATAAGTTTAGATGTCGGCCCTACACTATGCGTTTTGTTGAGACCCCATCTGTTCATCCCATAATTTAAGAGAGTTTCCCGTTTGAATTTGAGATTTCTGCCATCTGCGCCTGTTATCCATTCCCTTGTCATTATTTCCCTCCGGCAGTTAACAAGAACATCTGTTTGTATTTGTAGCTCAACGACGTATCTACGTCAGCCAGGCCTTGCTTTATCAGATGAGCATTGATAAAAGTCTTGTTCTGCAGATATAAATAGCATAACAGGTTATTTTGGCTGTCGTGTTTAACCTGTCCGAATTTCATAAATACTTTCTGCCCTTTTGTTTTTGACCGCAAAAATTCAATTGCCTGCTGTTTCTTTTCAGCTTTTTCCTTTATTCCGAGCAGACGTATTTTAAGACCATCATAGAGTTCAAGTTCGGTAGGAGAGATAACCTTTTTTACACAATGGTAGTCCTGCCTTTTTTGGCTGTCGCCATTGATTTTCGAGCCGAACTGGAGTTTTCGCGGGTCAATCTTCTTGTCGAATTTGACGGGGTCCTTGAAAATATAGGGGAGTTTTTTTATTTCTTCTTTCCAGTTGATATTGTCCTCCCTGTTCTGTGCAAGCTCAAAATTAAACTTGTCAAAGAAATCTTTGTCTTTCAAGCCAAGCTTTTCCTTGATGACAGGTATAAAATCTGCGTTTATCTCGTATCCTATCGAATTCCTTTCGAGATTCTTTGCTGCCAGCGTTGTTGTTCCACTGCCTAAGAATGGGTCGAGCACGGTATCATTAACGAAGCTGAACATTTTGATAAGACGGTGGGGAATTTCTTCGGGAAACATAGCCAGATGACCGTTTTGCTTTTCGCCGGGGATGTTCCAATGGCCGGCAAAAAATTCGTTCCACTCTTTGATTGTTAGTTTCGATCTTTCCTTTATATCTCTGCTGACATTAGGCGGGACGCCGTGCTTTTTGAAAACCAAAATGAATTCGTAGTCGATTTTCAGGATTCCGTTTCGCGGATACGGAAACGAACCCATTATTGTCGCACCGCCGGTCGTGTTGCAGGTCGTAACCTTTTGCCAGATTATCGCCCCCATATAGTCGAACCCAACCGTTTCGCAGAACTTGATAACCTCGGTTCTTATGGGGATAACCTTGTATCTGCCGTAGTAAACCGAGCGGGCGAACTGGTCGCCGATGTTCACGCACAGCCGGCAGCCCTTGTGTAATACTCTGTGGCACTCGTTCCAGACTAAATTGAGGTTGTTGATGTAATCTTCGTAACTATCGTCAAATCCTATTTGGCTGCCGTTGCCGTAGTCTTTCAGTTGCCAGTATGGCGGAGATGTAACAACCAAGTGGACGGCTTCGTCCGCTACCTCCGCCATCTGCCTCGAATCCCCAATGATTATTTTATGGTGTGTCATAATTCGATTAGCTCAAAAGTTTCTTCAGCAGTGCCCGCTGGAAGTGCAGGCGGTTCTCGGCCTGGTCGAACATAATCGAATTGGCCGACTCGGCAACGTCATCGGTAATTTCAAGGCCTCGATGAGCCGGCAGACAGTGCATAATCTTAACTTTAGCCGGCGCCGTTTTGACCAACTGTGCGTTCACCTGAAAACCTGCAAAATCCGCCAAACGCTTTTGGCTTTCATCCTCCTGCCCCATACTGACCCAGGTATCGGTATAGATAACGTCCGCACCAGCAACAGCCGCCTTCGGGTCGTTGGTCTGCCGGACACAGCCCGGTGACACTTTGTTCGCTTTGTTAATCGTCTCGGCATCAAGCTCATAGCTTTTCGGCGAAGCAACAACCATTTTCATACCGAGTTTGGCACTGGCAAAAGCCAGCGACCGGGCCACGTTATTGCCGTCGCCGATAAAAGCGATTTTAACGCCCTCTATTTTCCCCAGATGCTCCTGAATCGTAAGCACATCGGCCATCGCCTGGCAGGGATGCGACCAGTTCGTCAGAGCGTTTATCACCGGCACCGTCGCAAACTCCGCCAGCTCTATGATGGTGCTGTGCTCGAAGGTGCGTGCCATTATGCCATCGACATATCGACTCAGGACCCTCGCCATATCCTTAATCGGCTCGCGTTTGCCGATGCCCCCGATGTCTTCCGGCTTAACGTAGATTGCATTACCGCCCAGGTCCGTCATTGCAACCTCGAAACTAATGCGGGTCCGCAAGCTCGGCTTTTCAAACAGCATAGCCAGTGTCTTGCCCGTAAGGCAGCGGTCGGTGCCGCCAACGCTGTATAAACTCTTCAGCCGGGCGCTTGTCCGAATCAGTTCTTTCAGTAGCTCAGTGGAACAATCGATTATGGAAATAAAATCTTTCATTTTTCGTTCTCTCTCAAAACACTATCCAGAATTTCAACGGCCTCATCAATCTGGCTTTTGGTGACAATCATAGGCGGCATAAACCGCAGGACCGTCTCATTTGTGCAATTTATCCGCAGACCTTTCTGTAAACACTTATCCACTATCCCGCTGCCGGGGCCGGTCAACTGGACACCAATCATAAGGCCGATACCACGAACGCTGTCAATAATGGGGTGCTTCTGCTTCAACTGCTCCAGTTTATCTTTTGCATACTTGCCAAGCTCGGCGGCATTTTCCAGGAGACCATCTTCCTCTATCGCCTCAATGACTGCAATGCCGGCAGCACACGCCAGGCAATTGCCGCCGAAAGTGGAGGCGTGTTTGCCGGGAGTCATCGCTGCAGCGACTTCTTCTTTGGCCATCATAGCCCCTATCGCGACACCGCCGCCGAGGGCCTTTGCCAGCGTCATAATGTCCGGCTCAACGCCGAAATGCTGGTATGCAAACCACTTGCCGGTCCTTCCTACCCCGGTCTGGACCTCATCAAGAATCATTAAGGCCCCATTCTGGTCACAGAGCCGACGAATAGCCTGCAGATACTCTGCTGTAGCAACATTTATTCCGCCCTCGCCCTGAATCGGCTCGACCATAACCGCCGCAACTTCTTCGTTAAATGCCGCCTCTAATGCGCCAATATCATTAAACGGCACATAGATAAAGCCCGGCAGCAGCGGAAGAAATCCTTCGTGATACTTTGGCTGAGCGGTCGCTGTAACCGTTGCAAAGGTCCGCCCGTGGAAACTGCCCTCCGCGGTGATAAATTTGTATTTCTGCGGCCCAGCGTGCAAACGTGCCAGCTTCATCGCTGCCTCGTTGGCCTCGGCGCCGCTGTTACAGAAAAAGCACTTTCCGCCGAAGGCCCGCTCGCTTAACAGCTTTGCGAGCTTTCCCTGCGGCTCGGAGCAAAAAGTGTTATCGATGTGCAGAAGCTCGCCGGCCTGTTTACGGATTGCCTCAACAACCTTAGGGTGGCAATGTCCTATCCCGCTGACAGCCCAGCCGGGAAACATATCCAGTATCCTGTTGCCGTCGGCGTCATACAGATAACAGCCCTCGCCCCTGACAATGACCCGAGGCAAGCGTCGATAGTTGGCAATAACGTATTTATCAAACAGCTCAATTGTCTCCTGTGTCGTCATAACCCTAACCTTACCACTTCCTCAATTTTAACTTTGCTGTGTAGAAAAGACCTACCGTCATTTCGACCGAAGTCCCCGCTCCTGTCTGGCGTGAGCCATCTTGACGATTCCGACAGGAAGACGCGGGGACGAAGTGGAGAAATCTGGGTTAGCAGCACTGTTGCATGCAGATTTCTCGACTCGCCTTCCATTCTCCGTAGCAGGGCTACTGCGAAGGATGAAACGGCTCGCTCGAAATGACATCCTGAAATCGTTTCTACGGAGCATTTTAACTTTTGACTTTTGCCTTTTCTACTTTCTAATTATTTCCGTTCCTATTCCCTCATCGGTATATATCTCCAACAACAGCGAATGTGGGATTCGGCCATCTATAATGTGTGCCTTCTTGGCGCCGCCATCCAATGCTATCAGGCACGCCTCAACCTTGGGCAGCATCGCATCCCCGATAATGCCCGCATCAATCATTTCCTTAATCTGCGACTCGTTCAAGCTCGAAACCCTGCTGTCAGGGTCTTTAAGGTCGGTCAGTATTCCGTGGGTATCGCTTACGACAACGAGTTTTTCAGCAACAACTTCGGCAGCAACCTTGCCGGCTGCGCTGTCGGCGTTGACGTTTAAGTTTCCGCCTGCCTTGTCTTTGGCTATTGATGCAATTACCGGTATAGTCCCGGCTGCGCACAGCGTTTTCAGCAATTCGCCATTAACCTTTGTAACCTGTCCAACAAGTCCGAGGTCAAGCTTTCGCCCATCGTCACTATTTAGTCTCAGCGTCTCGGCAAACAGCACACAACTACTAAGCGAATGCAGTCCCATCGCGCTGCATCCCAACTCAGCGAGCATCCGGCACATCGGCGTATTAATTTTGTGCACGAGCGTATGCTCGGCTATCGTAAGCGTTCGCTCGTCGGTATATCGCCGGCCCTGGATCCACACCGCTTCAAGGCCTGCCTCGTTCATCGCCTTTGTTATGGCTTTTCCGCCGCCGTGCACGATAATCGGCTGCATTCCAACAGTAGCCATAAAGGCAATGTCGGTGAGCAGTTTCCTCTGCAAAGATTCCTCATCAAGGACACTTCCGCCTAATTTCACCACTACAATTCGCCCGCGAAATCTGCGGATATACTCCATCGCTTCAATAAGTGCCCTAGCCTTTGCTATTGCCTCTTCCACAAAAATACCTCCTGAAAAACCTGATGCCGAGCCGCCGTTGGCGGTCTGAACAAACCGTTAAGTTTATTACCGCCCCCTCAATTCGTCAATCTGCATTTATCACAATGCGCCCCAAAATACCTGCTTTAGTGGCCTCGCTGCGACAGGAGCAGAGTCCAGTCGCCTGCATCCGGCGTTTTGAACTCGCGAAACCGGTCGCCCTCCACGTTGAACTCATCGCCGAACTGCCCCTCGCGTGGGTTGAACCAGCGAGCGGTGAGTCGTCCTTTGAACTGAGTCAAATCCAGCGTCACAGCGCCGCCTTCCGGCAGGTAGGCCACAAGTTCATTGGCTGAAGCCATAGCGAAAGCGCCGCCAGCTTTGACCAGCGCGTCGTCAGGCCGCATTTCCCATAGTCTGAGCTCCTTCACAAACGCAGCCAAATAGCTAATCTGCTGGTGCAGCGCCGCACGCTTGTCGGACACAGGATTGGCCCGAAACTCCATGCTGTTATCCATATAATTAAAATGTCCGCCGCTCAGGACCGCCGTCCACATCGCCTTGCGCACCTGGTCATCGTTGTCGTTGATGACCCAGTCGGTGTCGAAGATGAGTGGCTGGCGGAGGCGACTCTTCTCCAGCAGGGCGGCATGAATGATTTTCGGGTCCCATTTCTGCACGACGCTGCTGTGGCTGAGCAGGTCGAGCGGCATCAGCACATGCCGGCAGGACTTGATGCGCTCCTGCTCGCGGATAAACTCGCACAAGTGCCGCTCCCACTCGGCGCTGTAGTAGTTCTCGTTGGCTATCTCTATCAGAAGGTTGTTAAAGTCGCGGACCGTGTCCACCAGCTTGCGGAGGTAATCTTTTTGGAAATCCATCGCTTTGGGGTTGCCCATCGAGCAGAATCCTTGCTGGCCGTCGATGCCCGTGCCGGTGTTTCGCGGGTCGCCGTCCACGCCGTTGATGTTGTTGTCGCGGTGAAAGGCATGAAGCTTCCACAGGTGCGCGTGCTTGAGCATCCAGGCGTCCGTGGTGATGAGCTGAAGGAAGATGCCTCGCTGGCGGGCCGCAGCGCACAGGTCACGCAGCCGGTCGAAAAACGCCGGGTTGAACCGGCTCAAATCGTATTTGGGCCGGCCGTCGTTGGCCTTGCCCGGTCCTGGCCGTAGAAACGGCTCGATGTGCAACTTATCGTCCGGCGGCGGAAATTGCTCCGCACCCCACCAGAGCCAGACACGCGCGAAGTTCAGGCCGTTAGCTTGGAGCGTTGCGAACTGCGCTTTGTAGTCGAAATCAGCGTCTGAAAATGTGCCCCAGGCGTAGTCGCCGACGAGTACCACGGGCTTGCCGTCGGCGGCCTGGAAATAATGCGGGTTGTGAGGAGAGATGGCCAGCGCGCCACCTTTGCCACTTGCCGCCACATTTCCTCCAGCCCCTCCCCGCACAGCCACTAAAACCGCCATAACCACCAACGAGATAATGATTGTCCTCTTCGTGCTGTCGGTTCCAACCTTCACCAGAGCTCACCGCCTTTCGTTTCTAACCGCTGTTCTAATCACTATATCCCTGATTCGGGTGCGGCAGGCCACTAACATTGAACTTCATTCCCGCGCACAGCGTCCCACATTCAACCAGCGAAAGGGCAATGGCCGCGAAGGCCCGATTACCTCTCCGCCTGTTCCTTTACCTCGACTATGCCGACGTCGATGTATTGGCCACCGGAGGTTTGATGGCAGTGGATGGCTAAGCAATTGATTCCGGCTTTGAGGGCATTTATTGCCTTTTTCTCAATTGGAGGTTGAACATAATTGATAGTAAAGCCCTGCAGTTTCGCAGCGAGCCGGCCATTAATGTAAATCTCAGCGTCCTCATCGTGATGTATCGAAAGGCGCAGGTCGGAAAATTTTTTATCTTTTAGCTCGAACGTTCGCCGAAGCCAAATATCCGGCGTATTCCACTCGGTTCGCACAACCGCTCCGGGCGTGCCTTTAGTGCCGAACCCACCCACGCCTTTCTGCCAGGATAAGTCGTTGAAATCCACTCGCTCCCAGCCATCAGCCGGCTTACTTATTGTATATCGCCACTGTTGCCCTTCCTGCTGTGAGGTAAAGACAACCATCTTGACAATTGGCGGCGGCAGATACAATCGCCGATTGGCCACACCAATCTTATCAGCATCCATCTTTATCATCGCACGGTCATAAGTCATAAACCCGTTGACCTCAACCTCCACATCGGTCGTCTGCGTATATACTGCTGCGGACAGGCCGCCGGCAATTAGCGGCCGCAGGTTATCAAGCAGCACAACATACGCTGTGGTCAGCTCTTCGCTATTGTTGAACCTGCGGTATCCCCAGCTTTTTTCATCATGCCAGATATGTCCCTTGACAGGCAGGCCCAGCCCGCCGAACTCACCGAGCACTATGGCCCGCTTTTCCTCAACAGGCGGAGCATCAGGACCAGGGTAACTATGAATATCATGCACGTCACCGACGCCGCGGTCGGTCCAGCCGCTGGCACAATCCACCAATCGGTTCGGGTCGAGCTTCTTAATCAACTCCACTACCCTCGGCGTGTCGAATTGTCCCCAGCCCTCGTTAAAAGGCACCCACATAATAATACACGGGTGATTCCGCAAAGAATCAATAACGCGACCCAGCTCCAGGTCAAACTGCCTGGCTGACTCCTCACTTCGCACTATATCCGGGTCATTGCCGCCGATGAACCTGTCGCCGCTGGGCATATCCTGCCAGACAAGCAGACCCAGTTTGTCGCACCAGTAATACAGCCGGTCCGGCTCAACCTTGACGTGCTTACGCATCATATTGCAGCCAAGCTGCTTGAGGGTCTCGATGTCGTATCGTAGCGCCTCATCCGTCGGCGCAGTATATAAACCATCAGGCCACCAGCCCTGGTCGAGCGGGCCAAACTGAAATAGCGGCTTGTTATTTAGAAACATCCTGGTAATGCCTTTATCATCCTTGCCCAGCGAGATTTTCCGCATACCAAAGTAACTTTGCACCTCATCCACTTTCTTACCCTGACTATCCTTTAATGTCACCTTCAGGTCATATAGAAACGGTGAATCGTGCGACCATAACTTAGCGTTCTTCACACCAAGCTTGATTCGCGGGGTCGCAAAACTTACGTTTCCACCGCCTGACATTTTGATTTCACCTTCGCTGACATTCTTTTTCCCGTCGAGGACCGTAACTTTTACGGTGGCTTCACTGCCTGAAGGCCTGACAGCCATAACAATGTCCACTGCCTGCTCGTCCACATCGGGCACGATGTTCAGCGACTCGATGCGCGCGGACGCGACCGGTTCCAGCCAGACTGTCTGCCAGATTCCCGTAACGGCAGTGTACCATATACCCTCGGGCTTACGGACCTGCTTGCCTCGGGGCTGATAGCCGGTGTCGGTCGGGTCCCAAACGGATAAGATGATTTCCTGCGAACCGGTTTTATTAAGCGCATCGGTAATATCGAAGGTAAACGGGTTATACCCGCCGCGGAGCGTCCCCAGTTCTTTGCCGTTGACCCACACGGTGGTTTCCCAATCCACGGCGCCGAAGTGCAATAGTATGCGCTTGTTCGCCCATTTTTTGGGGCTTTCAAATGTGCGCCGATACCACAAACGATTTGCTTCGCCTACTGCTTTTCCAACACCTGACAAAGCAGATTCTGCTGCAAACGGCACAAGTATCTGCCCGTCGAAGCCGGCAGGTCTTGGTGAATCCTTGGGACGAATAGCGTAGTCCCACAAGCCGTTTAGATTAAGCCAGTCCTTGCGAACCATTTGCGGGCGAGGATACTCAGAGTGGACTTTGTCCGGCGAGACCTGCTTTGCCCATCGGGTCATAAGCGGCCCTTCGGCTGGCTTCCAGCCGGCCCAGGCGGACACGTAGATGCATAAAACGATACATCCTGCGGGCCAGAAATAGTTTCCGTTCAGATATGCCCTTTTTTCGCTGCGTTTTGTTGCCATTGGACGACTCCTTTCAAGTAATTCGAATTCCTGCCTGATAATGAAGTTACAACACTACGGCTCGGCCTTGCGATACATGCTCGCAGCATACACCCGAAGCCGGAAGTTTGCAGTCAGGTTATCTATAATCAGCCGCTTTTGCAATGAAATTTGCCCGCGGAAGAATGCTTATGACCGGCTCCGGTTCATAGGATTAACACTGCTAAGTGAGCCACAAAAAGCCTGCCCTGAGCGATGCCGAAGGGGCACAAAAGGACACCTCTTTCAGCCACAGAGAAAAGATAAAAGAAATTGAACCACAGATTTCGCAGATTTACACTGTTTTTTCGAGAGGTTTGCGGGTGTCGGCGGACTAAAGCCAACGGTTACTCGATATGCGGTGTCTGCGAACCGTGCGGTTTCGTCCGCCCGGCCATTTAGCAATGGCTGGCACAAATTGTGCACGCCTGCAAACCGTTAATAAATGGAGGGGTCCTTCGACCTCGCTCAGGATAAGAAGGATTTGGTTAACGCCAGTAATAATTTTTTGTTTTAGTTTGTCGGATTTTGGGGGTAGAATTGGGAAACAAAAGAAAATAGGAATTATGGCATGATGATGAAAAACGGTGAACTGTCCCTAGTTTTACAGTTTTTTTAACGAAGGTGGTGGAGATGAGCATATGATAAAAAAAATTACCATAAAACACTTTAAGAAATTTAAAGATGCTTCATATGAAGTGAATCCTGCAGTTTCTTTGCTTGTTGGGCCTAACAATGGAGGCAAGACAACAGCTCTGCAGGCAATTAGCTTATGGAGTTCTTTGATTCAAGAATGGAATGAGAAGAAAGGCAAGGCTTCAGGAAGTACGGCTAAAAAGAGGTCTGGTGCTCAAGTAACGAGAAACGCCATTTATGCTGTTCCGGTCCAGGAAATGAAATTTTTGTGGTTTAATACATTAACTCAAAGTGATAAGCAACAGAAAATTAGCATCCAAATTATTGCTGAGGGCGCAGATAAAGAAGGTAAAGCATGGGAATATGGTGTTGAATTAAATTATGGTGGTCCAGAAGTGTTATATTGCAAACCAATGGACCTAAAAAAAGATATTCCTGAGGATGTCAACAAAGTTTCTCATCTACCGCCATTATCGGGAGTTCAGACACAGGAAAGAAAAGTAGAGCTTGGGGCCCAAAGACATATTATTGGAGAAGGTAGGCCAGGAGAGATTTTGCGAAATTTGCTTTTGCAAGTTCAAGAAAAAAAAGATAAGTGGGACGATTTGTGTAAGCAAATTAAAGAAATGTTTAATGTCCAACTCGAGAAAATTTCTTTTAACCCAACTACAGACGCCCATATTTTAGTTCGTTATCGTGAAGTAGGATCACATGGTAAAGGTTGTTTGCTGGAGATTGCAAGCGGAGGGAGTGGTTTCCTACAATTTCTTTTATTGGCAGCGTTTTTATATGTCCATGAGAATTCTATTTTGTTGATTGATGAGCCCGATAGTCATATGCACGTTAGGCTGCAGCAAGGGATGTACGACTGGCTTCAGCAAATTGCGGCAAAGAATAATGTCCAGCTTTTAATTTCTACGCATTCAGAGATTATAATCAACAGCACGGATACGGACTATATTTACACTTTCTTTGGAAGAGTTCCAAAACAGGTTCAGGGCAATAAACAACAGATAGTAACAGCGTTGAAGAAAATATCCACGATTGATATTTTGAATGCGCAGGATAGGAAATTTATTTTATTTGCGGAAGGTATTAGCGATCTACGTCTTTTGAAGAGTTGGGCTATTAGGATGGGACATGAGATTAGTAAAGAATTAAACGAAGTGTTTTTTGAAGCGACCGGAGACAATCTGATTGATAACGCTCGGGATAAATTTAAGTATCTACAGGTTGTTGAACCGAATCTAAAGGGATTTTTCATTAGAGATAATGTCAGCAAAACCGATGCACAGCAGATACCCCCTAGTTTGGAAGTGCGTTATTGGCCTCGGGAAGAAATCGAGAATTATCTTATTATTCCATCCGCTCTTGAAAGATTTGTGTGTAAGCAAGAGTCTCCGGATACATTATTTGGTCAGAAGTTGATTGAAAAGGCGAACCAATATTTAAAAGAGAGCCTCCCACCTAAATTTTATAACGACCCGCTTAATAATGATTATGATGGTAAGGGAAGCGATTTTCTCGACAAATTTTTTCATGAAGTCGGTATCAAAATTAATAAAGGGGATTATTGTAGAATTGCTGATGTGATGGATAAAAGTGAAATCCATCCAGATATACAGGAAATGTTGGATGATTTACAAACAGCGATGCAAAGTGTCAGTTTAGATAGAACGGAAGATGAAGACGGTTAGTATATGGCCATCAAAGGCCTTCAATCTTCTCAAGATTTAATTAGGCTCAAAGAGGTCCCTATCAGTATTGGGGACATAAGAGACATCGAATAAACGATGTGGTTGTATCAAACAGTAATTCCAAACCATACGTGAAACCCCAATAGGACGGGGCAGACGCGGGAGAGAATAAGGAAAGGGAATTTTGGAACGATGAATGCAGAATTAGGGGAGATTCCTCAACTGCGCTCGGAATGACAAAGAGGCCGTCGTCGTGCCGACAACGGCTAAACAACCCCCCAATTCGTCTAAAGCCGAACCTTCGGTGTCGAATTCTGCATTTAGAGTAGAACCGTGCGTAAAACGGCGGGCTAAATAATCCCGGGACGGCCATCCCCAAGCTGCGCTTGAGGATGCCACCTATCCGTGGCGAAGGACAGGAATGCGGATTCCCGTTCCCTTGACCCTGCTCGGGACAGGTGCGCTCGGAATGACAAAGAGGCCGTTGTCGTGCCGACAACGGCTAAAAAACCCGCCGTGAAACGGCGGGCTAAATATGAGATTGCCACGCCAGCCTACGGCTGGCTCGCAATGACACCGTGCGCGGGGACTTCGGCGGGGAACATTCGCACAAGCACGACGCCGTGACGCGGCACCATTGCCTGGAATTCGCCATCAAGCACATTAAGGTCCTTTTGTCGCCAGAGGTCTCTAACACGCATTTTTCCGGTAAGACCCAGGTCGGACCATCCGGCGGTGACGGGTTTTTCAAACCCGTCACGGTTGAAAAGCCCGACAGCGGTCGAGCCATCTTCCATCTTCTTTGCCCAGACCTCCGATAAGCCGTCCCTGGTGACGCGGCCGGCCTGCTGGCCTAAGGGGTCCTGATTGACCTCGAGCACCTCGTCGTTAGTCAGCAGGCTCAAGGTGAAATCATCCATATTGGCGAGGTCGCAGCCAATCAATAGTGGTGCTGACAGCAGGCACCATAAGCTGATATGAGTATATTGCTCATTAGGGGTAAGGTGCGTATCCCGCAGGCTGGGTCCCCAGCCGACCTTGCCGACAACCAGCATATCCGGGTCGTTCCAGTGACCAGGGCTTGCGTATGGTGTGCACTTATCCTGCGAGAATCCGATGCCGCTCATACTGCCCCAGGTGTCGGTTATGTCACCTGTGGTTCTCCAGCAGTTGCCGCCTACTTCTGCACCCCACTTCCAGACATCGCCCATACCATACTGACACAGACTATAGACTATGTCACGGTCCACCTTATCCAGGCAAGTTCTCATTAGGCGGTACGGCTCTTTCATTTGCTCCAGGGTCGGGTTTTGGACGACCGAGCCGTAGCCGCACCAGTCGTACTTAAGATAATCAAAACCCCACTGGGCGAAACGCTGGGCGTCAAGCTGTTCGTGCTTATAGCTGCCTTCATAGTGCTGGCACGTCCAGGGGCCTGGCGAAATGTAAGTGCCGACCTTGAGTCCCAGGCGGTGGACATAATCGGTCAAATCCTTCATATCAGGGAATTTCTTGTTCGTGAGTATCATTCCCTGCTCGTCACGGGTTTTGCCGCCCACAATGGGGTCGTTCGAATCGAGGTTCACCATCCAGCAGTCATCTATGTTTATGTATTGCCACCCGTGGTTGACCAGGCCGCTATTTACCATAGCTCTGGCGGCTTCGCGGATTTTCTGGTCTTCCACCGCACACGCCCAGCAGTTCCAGCTATTCCAGCCCATCGGCGGCGTAAGCGCTATCTTGTCGCCGACAACAAGCCGCAGAATGCGTTTATCTTCACCCTGCTCGTTTTTTGCGATAAGGGTGATGCGATATTCCCCCTTGTTGTCAATTCGGCCGGTGAGCTGACCGCTCTGTGGGTCGAGCGAAAGGCCCCTGGGCAGATTCTCAGCAGAGAACTCCATAGGACGTTCACCGCTGGCAGCTATGGAGTAAAGCACGGGCGAGCCGGGCCGCACACCAAATATCCGGGCGCCATTAATCCTGGGTTTGGGTGAGGGCTTTGGAGTTAAGATGACCGCATCTTCTCTGGGGGCGTAAACTGTTTTTGGCCTGGGTCCAGTAACCTCGAATGTCGCATCAGCCCAGTCTGCATGGTCGTAGCTGATGCCGTCCTCGCCGCCGTCAACGGCAAGAAGCAACATTTGGACGCCTGAGACGTCGAGGTCAACTTTATTAGCGGCTTGGCCGCCTCGCATAAGACCGCTTTTGTATATCTGTCTGCCGTCCGCCAGGACGCGAAACTCGATTGTGCCTCTCGTGTCAACTTCATCATCGACCCCGACCATTGCTTTGAACCGCCGGGCACCGCCGGCAAGCTCTATGTACAAAACACTGTCGGCGTGTGTGCCGAGACCTCGCACAAAAGACTGCCCGCTGATGTGCAGAGGATTGCGTTCCACCGACATATCCTTTTGTGGAGAGCCCCATCCCTGCTGGGTCTTGCTGATATCCAGGTCGGACAGCCAGGTCAATTCGTTGCTCCCGACATTTGCGCTGTCAGAAGCAAGACATCCTGAAACGATAACGGCAGTAACACACAGCTTGGCAATAAAACTATTGGCTTTCATGGTCATCCCTTTCCCCAATTAGTTAATTGGTTAATGACTAATTCACGCTTACTTTTTATCACTATCTACCTGCCGTGAAATTGTAACCGCAAACGGTCATTTTCGTCACTTGTTTTTGCCAATGAAGTGTGACCGCAGCCTAAAGGCGAGTTGTATTTTTTGAGCGCGGGTTTTTTATAACCTTCGGCCTGTTGCTGAGTGCACCGGCAATCACCATATCCCGAAAACCAGCCATCGGGTCGTAAAATTTTTGGCTCAAATTGACTGTATTTATCATCATACCGGGGTGGTTTGCCTTGAGCTGGCGGACGATTTTGCCATCGGGCTGAA
>Ga0315279_10005223_pt1 | contig 16966 bp, 22 predicted proteins | sample YL17G06_20_MG_FD_203694 | JGI IMG/M metagenome (GOLD analysis project Ga0315279, IMG submission 203694) | Sediment microbial communities from Yellowstone Lake, YNP, Wyoming, USA - YL17G06_20 | ecosystem: Environmental > Aquatic > Freshwater > Lake > Sediment | place: USA: Wyoming | collected...
TCAGAGTCGCTGACAACGCGAGACTCACATTGCGAACCCCACACGGGAACATGGCCGTGTCTGTGGATGGAACCGACTTCACTACGGATCAGACTGGGATCCTCGTCCGCGAGCTCAAGGTGTTGACTCGTCACTCAATTGAGGCTCCTAGGAATGTGTCGATTGCAGAAGGCTGGCGAGCCGTGTTCCGGAGCTGGAATAGAACCGATCACGACAACCCGAAGACACTCTTGATCGGGACGGATCTGTTGCTGACTGTCGACTATCAGGATGAATTCAGACTCGATGTCGTGTCTGACGTGACTCAGGTGTCAGGAGCAGGCTGGTACCGGGCCGGCGCGGTCGCGAACTTCTCCGCACCTTTATTCGTCCCTCAGCAGGGGCTAGGAGGACTGGTCGGGATACGGTGGAGATTTACAGGCTGGAGCGGCGACATCAAGAGCACCGCTAACAGCGAGTCCGTGGTGATGGATCACCCATACAGAGTTGTTGCGAACTGGGTCATCGACTACGAGCAACTCTACTATTTGGCAACCGGTGCCGTTGTTCTGGCCGCGGGAGCGGTAGCTGCATTCGTTGCCCGACGAATAACCAAGAAACCACCAGAGGAGAAGGCTGCACCTCTAATGAGGACCTACTGCATGTTCTGCGGAGCCGGTATTGACCCTGACGCTAGGTTCTGCTCGAAATGTGGAAAAGGGCAAGTCAGCTCGGGCTAGAGGCACTCGCTCGCCTTGGCACTAGCATGTCTACGGCCTTGATCGTGTAGTCGCCGATCTCTGGAATGAAGTGATCAAGCACGATCACGAGAAATGCCACGGAGAAGACGCCGAGGATCAGGCCGGTGGGGTAGTGCGCCAAATACCAAGGCAAGATCCCCGCGTACAGTAGCCAAACCTCCAGAACGATCCTTCCGATATTCGCGAAGTAGATGAGAACGGCGACGCTGACGATCGCAATCGCCTTCCGTCTCCAAGCTATCTTGGGGAACGGGATCAGAATGCCAGCGAAGATGGCTGTCACTTGTATGCCCGTGCACATGCGTTCTATCTCGAACTCGTTAACAAAAGCGCGCCCTTCTATGACGCGTGACGCTGCGGGAATCCCGAGCCAGTTCAGCAGCGCCGACGAGTGATCTGCCGTGATTTTCTCGAGAATGAAGTAGTTGGGCAGATAGTAGAAACTGGCCGACAGAACCGCCATCACGAAGACGTAGACCACGATGGCGCGTAGTCTACTCTCCTTGGTCGGCCTGCTCAATGGGGTCTCCCGATGGTGCAGATTTCATCTTAGGAGAGCCTTGAATGTTGCTGTCTGTTCGCAGCCGGTTCTTGCGTGTCAACAATAACCTTCTCGACAGATGTGCAGCAATGTACGTTTGCATATCAGCATAGAGCGTTTGAGGATTCACCCAGCGGTTCTTGTTCTCTCCACATCAGTCTTCAATGGGCATCGATTCTTGCCACAGCGCTTCAAACAAGTTACCGAGATGTCGTATGCCTTCTTTGCTTGTCATGCGGATCGTGTAGTCCGTGTGGCTGTCTAGTTCGGAGGAGTCAGGGTCAGTGTAGTAGATGGCTGCGTCCGAATCATCAACGATGCCCATGCTGAATCCGATTGGGTTGTCCGTGTGACGGACCTCCGCGAACTTGACTAGTGTCTTGACTGCTCTTGCGTTTTCATCTGACGATTTGCAGATAGCGCGGATTTTCACTCCTCGTCTGTGAGCACGTAGAAGTGGTCCGCTGAGCGCTTTCAAAATGCGTACCGGTCCAAAGCGAGTTGGAATGTAGATCCTTATGTTATCCTTTGCAGAGTTCATCGTTATCTCAGTTTGAGTGTAGGCTTCCTTGCGGCCACGTGTGATGCGGCTGCTTGGGCTCGGCGGGCGATGACCTAGGAGGATAGCTTCACGAGTGGCAAATGGGGTCGATTCTCTCCACAGGATGTCGAAGAACTGTCGCATGATTTGGACGGTTGGGCGATAATTGGTGACGAGTTGAGCCGTCTGAGACGGGTGACTAATTGGTTCTTCTGCTAGACACACGGCTACAGACTTGTCATCTGCACCATACGTGAATGCGGGGATCGGCTGATAGTGAGCGACTTCAGCTACAGCGCTTATTTTCCTGACGCGTTTAAGATTCTCTTTATCGATCTCTAAGATGAGTCTCGCTTTGATGCCCCTTGATGCAATCAGTCGAAGGCTTTCGGTAAGAAGGCGATTTGATATGTGCGGTGGCCCGCTTCGTCCCGCCATTCCCCAGAACTCGACTTCGGCGGACTTGACCGATTCTAACAAATGCGCTCGACAAGAGTGTGGTCCGTAGATAATGCGGATTTCCTGTTGCGGCGCCTGCTTGGCTTTCGTTGAGAATCCTTCCAGTTTGGCTGCCAATTGCTCCGACTCTTTGGCGATTCTGCCGAGTCTGTCTCTGGTTCTCACAGCCAAGCGAGGTAATGCATACTTGAGATCGACCGGTCTGTACCGTTTTGGTCTGTCGATGGTCTCTTCGATGAGGCCTTTTGAGACAAGTCCCACCATTAGAGGGTAGATCTCAGTTCTCTGTAGATGCGATTCGTGCGACATCTGGACGGCTGTGCAAGCCCCCAACTTGATGACAGCGAGGTATGCTTTGCATTCGTTCTCTGTCAGACCGAGGGCTTGCAGTCTTCCCATCAGTGCAGACGAGACCGACAACTCTGGTCCCCGTGATTTCTAAAACGAGTGCTTGTATGGCCGATTACATACATCTGCTTATATGTTTCTATGGCTAGTGTTCTAGGCCGTGTCCGACATGTTTCCTCTAGAACAAAGGCCCAAACAAATCGGGAACCGAACGCGTATGGAAATCCTTGGAAGCATACTGAAAGTTGCTTCAAACGGGGCATTAAAGACGCACATCATGTACAAGGCGAACCTGAGTCATAGACAGCTGGAGAGGTACCTTGCCTTTCTAGAGGAAAGAGGCCTACTTGCACAGGGCGTTGACGAGGACATGGGCAACCGCATCTACCGAATCACCGAAAAAGGATCCGATTTTCTGCGTGATTACTCGCACGTCTCAGCCTATTTCACTGGAAGCCCCATGTGATAGTGTCAGAGATCGACGACACATCACCTCTGATGGGGCATTAAATATTCTAGTCCTTGTCCGCTAGAACTCACGCAGCCTGTATTCTTGCACGTGTGTCCTTGAGCATTATATGTCCATAATTCATGAATTGTCTGGCACATCCATTTGTGATTGAAGAAAGGGGTCTGCGTTTCAGGCGGTTCAGTGACCAATGGCTTGCCATGTTCCGCGGGCTGACGTGATTGACAGGGTCTGGATGGTCGCTGCAGATGGACGGTGGCATTCTCGGCGAGGCCTCGCTCAACAGGCTCAACTCGATGGAGAAGAGATCATGGCAGCTTTGCGTTTTCTTGTGAAGTATGGATTCGCTGAATCATCAACCGCTAAAGAGGGGAGGTTCAGGATGATCACGGACGGTCCGTCTCCTGCTGAGGCGGCCAAGATCCTAGGGGCCTTCGGAGAATAGCCCGATCTGACTCATTTCGCGTGGCTCTGAAGACCTCTGGCATTGAAACATTTTTCTGAGAAGGCTTTCCACCATCAACTCTAGAGTGCAAATCTGAGCCTTCGGAAAGAAGAACTCGAAATCACTAGGGAATCCATTTATCGACTAATCTTTGAACTCTGGACATGGCGAACAGAGGCCAACGCGTTCGAACTCGGCTGGACGGCCACCGGCGAACGCCGAGTAGTCTGGTTGCAGGTCCGGTTCAACTTGACAAGTCCCAGTCTCGCCCAGGGCTGAATAGAACACAGGCCTCTGGGGCAATTCGTCTGGTTTCGCGGTGATCGGTCTTCTAGTACGCGAATCCGCAACCGATTATTCCAATGACGGAAGCAAAGAAGGAGGAGACTGCGGATGAAAGAGATTGCTTGTGCGGTTTGTGCAAACGCATTAGAAAGAAATGAGGACTTGCTCTGCGGCGACTGTTCCCGCGCGTTCACGCTGATGCTCGAGCTGATGCGTGGCCACCCAGAGGTCGACGCAGAAGATCTTGCCCGCATGAAGGACGTATTCGAATGGCGAACCAATCGACTCGGGATTGGAAAGCCGCAAAGCAAGGTTACGCTTGAAGTGCATGCCTGAAAGAGTCCAGCACGAATCTGCAAGAAGCGAGCCAGCGCCACAGAAGAGAGAGTCAGGTTGATCTCAGAAAAGGCGCCTATCACTAGCAGGCAGGATGCAGGAAAGGCCGCCCACCTGTTGATCTCGAAGCGAGATGGATTATTGTTCTAGAAAAGGCTTCCACAATTACCTTTTCATAGCTGGCCTGAACATTCGGGGAGAGAGATCTCTAGATCGGGGAATCCATGTGGTGAACGGCAAGCGCCAGTACCGGAGCCGGATCCAGATAGCTGCGGATATCCTCGAGATCGCCAAAGCCGGTTCCCGCAAGACGAAGATCATGTACCAGGGCAACCTCAGCTTCGATCTTCTGCAGAAGTATCTGGAGTTGCTCGTGGACTTTGACCTATTGGAGGTCGGTGGCGGAGCCGAGAAGAACTATGTCGCGACCGAGAAGGGTCAACGTTTCCTAGAGGACTACCGTGAACTCCGAAAGTATTCAGAGATGGCTGAATCCAAGAAACGTGCCCTAGAAAAGAGTCTAGCCATCAAGGCCTAGACTAGTTCGCATCTTTGGATCGGACGATCCGGTTCCCCAGTCTCACGTCAAGGAGACGCTCTGGGTGCCTGTTGATCTTTGAGACGCTAACCACTTGACCTACATCACGGACGCGGGCATCTTCCAGCAACGTCTGCAGGACTCTCAAGGCGTCACCAGGGCCGACAGCGGCCGCAGTCTTCCTGAAGAGCATCTCGCGCCTTGTGACCTGATCCGCAAACTTGTACTTCTTCAGAAACTCGAGGACTCTTGTGACCGTTTCGATCGGCTGCTCTAGGCTGTTTGCAAGATCGCTGGGACTGTAGAGTTCATTGTCGTGCATCGCGGACCAGATTGTGTCGACCACATCGAGTACCATGCGGACCACGCACATGCATTCTCTCCCGACAGGAGTAAGCGTGGTGTGACCGTTTTCTTCGAACCTCAGCGACAGAGATCATCGAAGAGTCTTCTAGTATCCCAAAACACTTGCCGGAGTGGCGTGTGGAGCCCCAGGAATGGTCGAAGACGATTCGCTCAAGGCTTCAGGGTTGCGTGACTATTCCGTAGATCCTGTACGCCACAGTTGCGAGGAAGATCAACGCGACAACAAGCGCCACAATACGAAGCCTCTTCCTGTTAATCAGAAGCCCCGTTCTTCCATAATACGGTGAGAGAATCTCCGAAGTCGCAAGAAGGATGATCGCGGTTATGGCGGTCCAGAGGCTTAGATCCCAAGGACCCAGCGGGAACGCCATCACGCGCTCAACCCGGGAGAATGTGGTATGAGGACTCTACCGTGCCTCCGTCGGTCGTATACTTGTCCTTATCGAATTCCACAGGCCTATGCGTGACTTCCGCCAGAACACACGCCATGGCGCTGCACATCGGACAGCCGAGCGACGAGCAGACCTTCGTGGTGCTCCTGAGCTTGTTGCAGAACTCAGAATAGACGGACTCGACGAACGTGAAATTCACTTTGTCGCCGTCTATCTTGATCGTGCAGTCCTGAACCATCTCGAGATTCTCGATGAGCAGCTTCGGCAGCTGTTCCGCCATCTTCTCGAGGCTCCAGTCGCTGAATTTGACTTTGAGTTCTCGCTCGAAAAGGTTCGCCAACGCGAGCCCAGGCGGAACCATCGCTATGCCTTCCGGATCCTTCAAGAAAGTCTGTTTCCCAACCAGATCTAGGTTGGGGATCTTCTTGAGAGGTTGAGCTGGAATGAAGACGACCGCCTTCTCGGCATTATCAACGGGGATATAGACGCCTTTCTGCGTGTAGCCGAGGCTGGTGATCATGCGGTCAATCGTTGTCAACGAAGAGAGCGCCGTGGAATCCATCAGGTCTGACCGAACGTAATGCCGCGGCCTAATGAATAACAGGAGCGCACCCCAGAATGTCAAGCCGAGGCCGATGAACGCGAGGACCGTCGATGTGAAGACGACAGCTGAGACCAGTGAGAGGCCGCCAACACCACCAAGACTGTAACCGATTAACGAGGATGAGCTCCTATGGCGGGCCTTTGATGTCTGTGCCTGAATGCTTGCTTCTGTTTTCTTGAGTTCCTCCAACTTCGGAGCCAGAGTCGTAGGGCCTGGTTTGGTGATCGGCGAGGGAAAGGCAACTTGTGTCGTTTCGAACGCTGGCGATGGCATAGTTGCATAGAAGCTTGAGGGCGTTGGCTGTGGTTTCGTTTCCAATTCGCTCTGTGCAACGGTAGCCTTGGCTACTGCTTTGGTCAATAGGCTTCCTAACTCTGCTGGGGCGCCCAGTGTAAGCAGGGTGCCGCTTTTTCTATTCGTTATGGAGACCTTTTCTAGAACAACCGTCTTATTAGTTCCGTCCCTGACAAGCGCTACCTCGGGTGTCAGCGAAACCTTTCCCTCTTGCCGCGCCTGGATGCCCGGAGGCTCAGGGGACCGCAAAGGCGCACCCTTGGGCTTGTCGGGTTTCGTTCGTAGAAGGGCTGCTGGCGGAGGGAGAATCAAGTACTCCTCGGCTGAAGCTGGCTTGGAGGATCCACGAGTGCCGAATATTGTGCGCCTTGCTCTCCAAAGGGTTGAGGGTCGATGCAGTGGGCTGCCGCATATTCTGCAGTATCTATCGCGGTGGTCGACTTTGACTCCGCATTGGTCGCAGTAGTAGGTCAAAACCAGACTTTCCCGATCAGACCAAAGAATGCGTCGGGGGAATAATAACGATAACGAATTACCTTCGCATACAAGTTTGGGCTGTTGCTTGTGACCTTCAGGGGATTTGCTTGTACCCTTTTCCTCTGTGGAAGATGTCTGTGATGTAGACTATCCCTGCCACGACTGCGTAGATCACTCGATAGTCGCCGATTCTCAGTCGGAACAAATCCTCTGCCTTTGGTCCCTAACAATCTCGCTACGTCAGCGCCAGCCCTTGATTCATACGGGTTCGCTTCGAGTGCTCGTAGTCCGCGGATTATTCTAGACCGCAGCTGGGGGGTCATCCTTTCGAGGATCTTGGCGGTAGGCGCGATACTCCTTGCGCGTCTTCTTGGGCTATCCAGTTACGGCCAGTACACGTTGAGTCTCATCATCCCCACGCTTCTAGTCTCGCTATCCGACGCAGGCATGAACTTCGCACTTGTCAAGCCGAGCCTGATAGATCGATCGCACCTAACCGAAAGCGCCTTCGATGTACGCTCTGGTTCTCGGGTCTTTCGGCTGAGCAAAGAAGGTTTCAGTTGGGCCATGCTCGACCACTTGACCCAGATAGAGGAATATCACGTAGTCACCGAGTCTTCTCGCCTGACGGAGAGTGTGCGTCACGAAGACTATCGTGTAGTCCGCTTTGAGCGCGAAAAGCTGCCTCTCTATGTGGCCTGCAGATATCGGATCCAGAGCCGAAGTAGGCTCGTCGCACAGAAGAACCTCAGGTCGGACCGCAAGCGCCTCGCCAAACAGAGCCTCTGTTGTTGCCCTGCAGAGAGTTTTGAAGCAGGCTCAGTAAGGCGATTCTTGACTTCATTCCACAGATGACATGTGCCGCTGTAGTGATCAGAAACCTAACCGGTGTGCTTGAGGCGGTCAGACTCACGAGAAGCAACGAATCGGGACAGGCTCGATGAGGATCAACAAGTATCGTCGCTCTAGAAACTACCTACTAATGTTCTAGTAGACTCCACCAAAAAAGGCTAAATTGAAGGCGCCCCTTCGCTGCCGCAGGTATACATCCTCATGGACTCTAGGCGCTCTGCATGCAGCCTCCTACTTCGAGGCGGAGACTCCCTCACCTACTCCACCCTCGAAGGGTTTCAACGTAGGAGCATGAGAAACCGCAGCTGGCGAATGCTGAGTGTTGCCGAGCGAGGGCTTTACCGATGCGCTCTATGGGTCGCCAAGGCCAGAGGCAAGATCACCAACACGAAACTGATGGTGCAGACACTACGCGTCGCATTGAAAATGCTAGAAGGCTTTCAGAACCGCATCGCAAAAGCCGGAAGAGCCAGAGCCATGAAGATGTTTGAGGAGTACGCGAAACCAGGCGGACTCTTCGAGTGGGCCCCCCGAATGAGGGAATGGCTACACAGCCCAAGCTTCGTATGGTATATTGGAGTAATGGAAGTGAATGGGTAGAATGAACAAGGATCAAGGAATTGGCGCGCTGATCCTCGTAGGCAGCGTTGCTGGGATACTGGTCTACGCGTGGTTCATCTACGCGTTCACGATTCTAGTCTTGCAGATTACAGCATTCGTGGCCGTAGCTGGCATACTTGGCATTGCTGCGTGGATAGGATGGACGATGGCAACGACGCCACCGCCAGCCCCACTCGAACCCGAGCCCGCGTTCCCAGAACCTAGCACTACTGCAGAGAAGCAGGCATAGCCTTTCTTGTCGCTAAGCAAGCCTCGGACTCGTCACATTGAACCAAACTTGAAGCCAGGCTACCCTACGCTGGACGTTGTCCATGGATTCCGCCACGCCCGCGCGCCGGCTGAGTTCACTTCTCTAGAGCATCTGTGATAATCATCTAGAGGAGCTCTAAGGAGACGCGTTCCGCGACGCATAAGAAGTCTGGTGACACCATGTTGATGTCGCTGCGGCGAGTATCTTGCAGAGTGGAATGCTCCAAGACGCGAACGACATCTCGAGCTCCAATGCATCGCAGATGTTGCCAGCACGCACGGGCATACCTGGGATGAAAAGTGTATGACTCTGACAGAATCGGTTCCCGATGAGCGAACCATCAAGTCCTCATTTGGTGCGAGACCAAACTTGAAGATTGAAACCGATCGAATCCTTGGCGCCATCGTCAAGGACAAGGTCACAGTCGTACTGCCGGCGCTGAACGAAGCCGACGGCATACTTCCCGTCATAGAGGAACTTAGAGAAGACGGCTACGAGAAGATCCTCGTTGTGGACGGATACTCCAGCGACGTGACAGCCGAGACCGCCCACGAGAATGGCGTGAAAGTTCTCTATCAGCACGGAATCGGAAAGGCCGGGGCTGTAAAGACAGCCATAGAACGCGTCGAAACCCCATACATCGTGTTCATGGACGCGGATCACACGTACGATCCTAAAGACATATGGCGGCTGCTCCTTCATTCTGAGCATTATTCACATGTGATAGGTGCCAGAGGTAGGGAACACATACCCCGCGTGCACAGGTTTGGGAACTGGGTCATATCCCAAGTATTCAGCGTACTCTTTGGGGTGAGGGTCACAGATGTCTGCTCAGGAATGTATCTGCTTGAGACCGAGGAAGCCAAGAAGTACAGCTTGCAGGAGACTGGGTTCAATATTGAGATCGAGCTTGCCGCCCAATCAGCTTCAAGAGAGAACCTGACCCAAGTGCCGATAAACTATCGCGCGAGAATCGGCGAAAGGAAACTGAGCACATGGAGGAATGGCCTTTCCATCCTTCGCGCAGCTTTCACTCTGGCAAGGCGATACAACCCGATACTTCTGTACTCTGCTCTAACGGGTCTTTCCGTAATCCCAGCTGCGTTGATCTTGGGTTGGGTCATATTGCAGCAACTAACGAGCCGGGTATTTCATTCAGGCTGGGTAATGGCGGGCATGATGTTCCTCTTTGTGACGGTTCAAGCGTTCACTCTTGCGAGTGTATCAATTCTGACAAAGCATTCAGAAGAACGATTGATGCGGGAGATAAGAGGATCAAAATGACTCGATCTCGTATTGTTCCTATCAATCAAGCTCGTCAAGTAGCGTTCTGATTTTGGTCGTCCACGGGCCGCTAACAAAGCGAGTATTGTACTCGGATCAGGCTTTGCTAAGCGCGGTGCCGCTGCTCATAGCCGCCCGCTCATCACTCTGTCAGGCGTGTCAATCCTGGCATATGGAAGAGCGGTTGGCGCGTCGTATTGAGCGGCTGGGAAAAGCTGCAAGTGACTAACCGTTGCAGTGATGGTTTTCTTTATGATCACGCTTCAAGTGCATAGATGCTGACAGACACGCAATTGGCCACAGGTGAATGGCACAGGTTGGGCTTTGGTGGGCATTATACTCCTTCTGGTGTCAGCTCGAGCCTCAACTTTGGCTGGTGTTTCGATCTTGGCAGGGCACACGGAGAAGAAGTTCGTTCACATCCTCAAGTCATGGATTTGATCGCAGGACTGGCCTGGGCCGCTACTCGAAATCGCTCCAGATCGTAGGTCACCTTGCCACAGAAAACCCAGCCACTTTCGATCTTGAATCTCGTGCCCGAAGTAACTGGGTACACGAAACGTGAAGGAGAAGATCTCAGAGTTGCTGTCATTGGTTTCGGAAAAATGGGAATACTGCACAGTTCCATCCTAAACCTGCTTCAGCCTAATTGTGTCCGTTGCGTGACGGATAGCAGCCGTCTTGTAGCTTTTGGGGCTTCGAAACTATTCAAGGATATCAGGTTCTACAGGAAGATAGGTGAGATGTTGAAGAAAGAGGCCCCTGATCTGATCTACATAACGACCTCTGCGCAGTCACACTACAGCATCATGTCTAGCCTGCTTGAAGCTCATGCAGGGAGCATATTCGTAGAGAAGCCCCCTACGACTAACTCGACCGAGCTTGCGTCACTGATCAGCAAGAGGAAGAATGATGAGACGATCATGGTCGGTCTTCAAAAGAGATTTGCACTGCCCTTTCGGCACGCAAGAATGTTGATCAGGAACAAAGTCATCGGAGACGTGGAAGAAGTATTCGCGTATGAGAGATCAGGCGACATAACCGCGCCGACCAAAAGGTTCAGCTCCCTTTCTCGAGGTGTACTCTTGGATCTAGGTATCCACCTAGTGGACTTGCTGGTATGGGTCTTCGGAGCCGACAAGGTTGAAGACTGCAAAGGCACGAAGATCCACACTGACGTCGATGACTACTTCGAAGCACAATTGAGAACAAAAGATGACGTGAAAATCCGCATGGAAGTAACATGGTCCAGCCCCGAATACCGCTTCCCGGAGACCTCTATCGAGGTGCATGGATCCAAAGGACAACTGACAGTCACAGAGGACTGCCTGAAGGCCAAGTCCGTCGATCCGCATGAGATGTTGCCAGACAAGAACGAACTTGTAGTGTACAAACCGCAGTACTATCAAGGTTTTCCGCCAGTCAACATCGCAGACCCAGAGTACACTTTAGAGGACATGCACTTCCTATCCAGCGTGAATTCGCATACTGAGCCATTGACGAGTTTGAGGAACGTAGTCGATACTATGAGACTCGTAGACGAGATGTATGCCAAAGCGGATATGCCAAATGGTCAGTGAGCTCCTCCTGGGCGACAATCCCTTCATCGGCGTTAGCCATCTCGGCCAGGAAAAGGCTAGAGAGGAGAAGAAAGGCTCGCTCGTCGAGAACAATGCTAGAGTGGTTGAGGCCGCCGCAGAAGGCGGAGCGACCGGATTCACCTTCACGGCTCATCCGGCAAACCTTGAGCTTCTCACCTATCTGAGGGCACACAACGAAGCTCTGGTCAACTCAATGAACTACTACATCCTGGTTCCCTACGCGCAGTCATATGTTGCGAAGGCCAACATTGAAGGTACTCCGGGGCTCATATGGTCGACACTGAGGAGCGCGCCAATCGTTGATTTACTTGCCACGGCGCTGTCGCTGAAGCCAGAAAGAGCTGCTCAAATCTTGGTCAGAAAAGAGATCGCTCCCTACCTTAAAATCCTTCCACGGGAGAAGGTGAAAGCTGTATTGCTACATGAAGTTCTCACGGAAGTTGTGATCGCGTTTGGCCTTACCAAGGTGATCGAACAATTAAGTCGTTGGACAGAAAAGCTCGGAGTCGGCTTTGGTTTAGAAACCCGCAACTTCAGCTATCTGTGCGAGTGCATGCGCATGTGGAATCTCCGCCCGGCATACGTTATGACTCCGGCAAACCCGCTTGGATACCAGATGGCCGCAAACAAGCAAGCTGTTGAGGCCGGAATGATGGAGCTAGGCGCAGACACGAAGGTGATAGCGATAAACATCTTGGCATCAGGTGCAGTAAGTCTCGATCAAGCCGTGGAGTACATACGAGAGTATAAGGATAAGATATACGGAGTTACAAGCGCTTCTACGAAACCGACAAGAATTCGTGATAATTTTATGAAGCTGAAGATGTGTCTTGTCACATGAAGACGCCACGCGGATACTAGTTTCGGTCGCATGGAGATAGAACCAAAATTGACCCGAAACCTTGCCAGGTTTGTCAAGTTCTTCGAGGATTCTGAACTTTCGCTGGAGGATGTGATCATCATGACACCTCTGAACAAAATCGATTTCCAGATGAATCCGTCGAGGGAATCTTGTGAGACTTGTCTGTCGCACATACCGGATAGTGATGTCATTGCAATGAGCATCATGGCAGGTGGATACCTAGCATTGAACGAGGCCGTCGAGTATCTCCGAGGCCTGCCAAATCTCTCAGGAATAGCCGTAGGTGTGTCTTCCAAAGAACATGCGGAGAAGACCTTCACACGACTCGGGACCCTGTTTGGATAAGTGTGAAGCCTTTTCGGACAGTCGTTGTTAATACTCATGAGCGGTCTGCCATCATTTCTCATCTGGCTCCGTAAGAAATAGGGCGACTATCTTTGATAATCACGAGGACTCCGACGAGGATGCCTCTTGGCGGGGGCGGCACAGATTTGGCGTCTTACTATGCCAAGTTCGGAGGGTTCTTTGTCAGCGCAGCCATTGACAAGTTCAACTATATTGCGGTGAAGCCAAGGTTTGAGGAAGGGTTCAGGGTCAGCTACTCCAAGACTGAGATTGTGGATAGAATCGAGGATATCAAGCAGCCAATCATCAGAGAAGCGCTCAATCTAGTTGGAATCTGCGACAGCTTGGAGATCGTATCAATCGCGGACGTTCCGGGCCGTTCCGGTCTAGGCGGTTCAAGCAGCTACTGCGTGGGCGTGTTGAACGCGTTGCACGCACACAAGAGGGAACAGGCCACGCGTGAACAGCTTGCTCAGGAAGCCTGTCAAATAGAGATCGACCGTCTAGGAGAGCCCATAGGAAAGCAGGATCAATACGTAGCAGCCTTTGGTGGAATAAGATCCTATGAGATAGAACTCGATGGCACTGTTCGAACGGATCCCGTCGTCATCTCATCCCACTCCGAAGCGGAGCTCGAAAGCAGCATCCTTCTATTCTACACAGGAATCACAAGAAACGCCTCGGAGATCCTGAGCGGAATCAAGAGGGACGAAGACAATAGATCTACGCGGGTAATCGAGACAATGCACAGGATAAAAGACATAGGGTATGAAATCAGAGACGCTCTTGTGGCAGGGGACCTAACGCACTTCGGCGAACTCCTCGACACTCATTGGCAAACAAAGAAGAATCTTTCGCATACTGTCAGCAATGGTAGAATCGATGCTCTGTATGAGATCGCGAAACTCAACGGTTCGATCGGCGGCAAGATAATGGGTGCCGGGGGCGGTGGTTTCTTCATGTTCTATTCCGAAAACGGTAAGAAGAAGCTGAGAGACGCGATGGCACAACAAGGCATGAAGGAAGTCCGGTTCAGGTTCGACCACGAAGGCTCTAAAATACTACTAAACTTCTAGTCACAGCTTGGTAAGAATGAACTTGAACACCCACCACTTCACCCAGAGATTCCTTGACGAGTTCAGCGCCATTGCCCAGAAGATGCCCACGAGCGATATCGAGAAGGCGATCGATATCCTCTTCGAGACATGGAAGAGCGGGAATAAAGTGTTCATCATAGGCAACGGCGGATCGGCTTCAACGGCTTCACATTTCGCCTGCGATCTCGGGAAGGGGACGTCAGTACCCGGAAAGAAGAGATTCAGAGCCATTAGCCTAACTGATAACATTCCCTTAATCTCAGCTTTGACGAATGACAACGGATTCGGTGCTGTTTTTGTCGAACAGCTGAAGAACCTGCTCGAGAAGGGAGATGTGGTCATCGCGATCAGCGTTCATGGTGGTGCTGGGGAGGACAAGGCTGGACCGTGGTCTCAGAACCTACTGGCCGCGGTCCAGTATGCAAAGGAGATTTCAGCGAGGACGATAGGCTTCTCAGGCTTCGATGGAGGCGCACTAAAGAAAGTCGCTGACGCCTGCATAGTCGTGCCTGCCGAGTCAACTCCATACGTTGAGTCTTGGCATGCTACCCTTGAGCACCTGATTTGTAGTTGCCTTAAAGAAAGAATTGAGCAAAGCTGAGGGCATCGTACTCGGCAGCGAGAACGTAGAAGCATGAAAGTGTTGGACGTCAGAGCTGTGCTACTCGATCGCGACGGCGTGATTAACGAGCTCGTTTACTTCCCAGAAGCCGGAATCATAGATACGCCCCTAACGCCTCGACAATTCAGGCTGACACCTGATGCGGGCGAAGCCATCAAGCTCCTCAATAGTCTTGGGCTGAAAGTCGTAGTTGTCTCCAATCAACCAGGAATCGCCAAGGGAAAGATGACAAAGAGCAATTTCCAGAAGATAAGGGTCAAGATGAAACAAGAGCTGAAGAAGGCTGGCGCGCACATAGATGCCGAGTACTACTGCCTCCATCACCCGTCGGCTACTAGGAAAGAGTACCGAAACAATTGCGACTGCAGGAAACCGAAGCCGGGTCTGCTTCTCAGAGCCGCAAATGATCTCGGCATCAATCTGCGAGAGTCGTTCATGGTCGGGGACAGTGTTGTTGATATCGAGGCAGGGAGAGCTGTCGGAAGTACAACTCTCTTGATAGGTTCACTTAAGTGCGACATTTGCAGACTGATGGAAGAGAAAGGCGCACGTTCGGATCTCGTCCTGCCGAACTTGCGCGAAGTAGCCAAGGCGATTGAAGAGAGAGTGAGATAACATGGAGATATTCATCGACACCGCCAATGTGTCCGAGATCAAGAACGTGTTGCCATGGGGCGTCATAAGTGGCGTGACGACAAATCAGAAAATATTCCTGGCGGAGAGAGGGTGTAACTTCAAAGACCGCGTGATGGAGATCCTTTCGCTCATCAACGGGCCCATAAGCGTGGAGCTCACGAAGACAGAGGAAAGCGACAAGGATCTGGTGAACGAGGCTGTTGAGTACTCAACCTGGAACCCTAAGAACATAACCATCAAAGTGCCCATGTTCGGCGACGGCAGAGGCCTGAAGATTGTCACAGAGCTTCGCAAGCGACACGTGAAAACGAACATGACTGCGCTAGTATCGACTAATCAGGTGATGCTGGCTGCGAAGGCCGGCGCCACATATGCGAGCATATTCTACAATCGAGTGAAGGATGCAGGCGGGGATCCTCAGGTGGTCACGCGAGAATCGCGGTCCATAATCGACAAGATAGGTGCGGAGACCCGCATAATTGTGGGTAGCATCCGTAAGCCTGAGGATCTCACTGAAGCAGCGATCGCGGGAGCTGACATATTAACCATCCCCTACAAGATCCTGATCCAGATGCCCTATCATCCGAAGACTGAGGAGACAATCAAAGAGTTTGATCAGGCCTGGCTTGAGTTCAGAAAGGCAGAGGCCCGGACCTAGGCTCCCTTCCCTCGCAATATCCCATTTGTCGTGGAAAAGCAAGAGCGAACCTTGCCCGAGAATTGCTGACAGTAACGAAAATCCGACATGAGCCTCATAAATGATCGGAATTATCCTTGCAGGTGGGTACGCGAAACGGTTATGGCCCCTTACCCTCGACAGGCCTAAGCCCCTGTTACCTCTAAGAGGAAGGGTCATCATAGATTATGCGCTGGACACCATCGCCTTTTCGAATTCAATCATCAGAAAAGTGATCGTTCTGACAAGCTCGAGCTTTCAGCCCCAATTCGAAGAATGGGCTCAAGCTAAGGGGAGACATGAAATTGAGATACTTTCTGACGGCTCATTGAGTGAAGAAGACAAACCTGGAGCCGTAGGAGCCCTGGCCTCTATATCCCCTCACATTAACGAAGATTTTCTCGTGATTGCGGGCGATTGCATATACCCAACTGATGCGAAGGGTCTGTTGCAATGTTTCCGCAAGAGGAATGCTCCAGTGGTCGGGATCTACCACGCTAGGAACATCGATCAAGTGAAGCGAGGGTCCGCTGTCATGTTGGACAGCGACAACACCATTGTGAGCTTTGTAGAGAAGCCTGAGAATCCTACAACCGATCTGGTCGGGGCCGTCATTTACGCGTTTCCGAGTAGGATGACAGACCGTCTGAAGGAGTATTTCGAGCTTGGGTTGGCTCGCGATGAGCCCGGGAGGTTCATCGAATGGCTTCATAAACGAGAGAACGTGTACGGCTACGTTCTACGAAACTGTCTCTGGGATATAGGCACTCCGGAGTCCTACCGGGCTGCCGAAGAACATTTTTCTAGGGAGGCAGACTGTCGAGCAAGGTCTTGTAGTAGGTCGCGGGGGAAACTTGCATCCCTAAGAGAGATAACCTGGAGAGACGACGCTTCCTGAAACGACTGGGCTACCTTGTCCTGGCTACGATGTCCAGCACTGCCATAATTCTAGGAATGGCAATCACTCAAATGAGGTGGTCATACGTTATCTTCATCGACCCGAGGGATCGCAATTTGGTCAAGGCCCGGAACGACACAACTGGCCTGATTGAGTACTCAAGTCGAGACGCGACCGAGACCCTCCAGTATGCGCTAAGTGCCTTGATGAACGGTGGGAAGATCCTGTTGCGGCAAGGAACATACACCCTTTCCAGAAGCCTCGTGAGCAACACCTCGAACGGTGTCGAGCTGTATGGTGAGGGCAACTTGACGGTGCTTCGCTTGGCCGATTCCGTCAATCGGTCGCTGATCACTCTCCAATCGGTGAGGGATTGGCATATTCACG
>Ga0315279_10005224_pt1 | contig 16963 bp, 14 predicted proteins | sample YL17G06_20_MG_FD_203694 | JGI IMG/M metagenome (GOLD analysis project Ga0315279, IMG submission 203694) | Sediment microbial communities from Yellowstone Lake, YNP, Wyoming, USA - YL17G06_20 | ecosystem: Environmental > Aquatic > Freshwater > Lake > Sediment | place: USA: Wyoming | collected...
CTCCGCCGCCAACAGCGCCGGGATCAAGCCAATCTGTTCTTACCTGCGCATCATCCCCGATTTCTGCTCCTGGAACGGCCGCGTGGTGCTCGGGGCCGACGAAACCACAATCATGGCCAACCCCATGGCGGGCCGCTGCCAGACGAACCTGTGGTTCGGCGATTACGCGGCGCTCAAGAGCTTCGGCCCGCGCGCCGGCTGGGGCGGCCCCTGGCTCGGCGACCTGGTGAAAGCCGGCGCGCCCTCGGAACCGTTCCTCGTGAACGGCTTCGCACAGCGCTGCCTGCACCTGGCCGTGGGCAGGGAGAACGCGGCCGCGGCTGCCGAGAACGAAGTCGCTTTTGCTCTCGAAGCCGACGTCCGCGGCGATGGCCAGTGGACTGAGTACAAGCGCATCACGGTGCCGCATCCGGCAGGCTACGCTTTCCACATCTTTCCGCCGGATTTCGCGGCGCAGTGGGTGCGCGTGAAAGCCAACCAGGACTGCCGCGCCACCGCGTACTTCCATTACTCCATGCCCGGCCACGACCCGAAAGACGGCGCAGCGCTCTTCGCGAGCTTGGCCGATGTGAAGGACACGGCGGTTTGCACGGGGCTGATCCGGCCTGCGAAGGACTTGAGCCTGCAATTCGTGGCCGAGAAGACCGAGGCGGGCGCTACGAAGGACGCGGGATTCTTTGTACTGAATGATCCGCGCCAATTCACGCGCGGGGAAGCGGCGGGCGCGGAGGAAGTCAAGACGATCTGCAAGGCAACACCGGCCTTTGGTGCGGATGAGGCGTCGGTCCTAGCGAACTGGGGGGGTGAGCGCTATCGCCTGCCGAAAGGCGCGGCGCAGTTCGATAAGCCGTTCGCCTGGGGTTGGCCGCGCTGCATCCGCGAAGTTGAAACGGAACGCAGCCTGGTGAACGCGCACGGCACGTTCTACGAGCTGCCGCGCGAGAACGGCTTGCAGCTCATCAAGCCAGTGTCCAGCCACGGCAAACAGATCAGCGACTTCTGCACGTGGCATGGCCTGCTGGTCATCAGCGGCAGCAAGGCGGGTGCGAAGCCGGACGGGCATTACTTCGGCACCGATGGCGGCATTGGCCTATGGTTCGGCCAGATTGAGGACCTGTGGAGATTGGGCAAGCCCGTCGGCAAAGGCGGGCCGTGGCTGAAAACTCCGGTCCAGGCCGGCGCGCCTTCCGATCCCTACTTGATGACCGGCTATGACAGAAAGAGCGTCCAGCTCAGCCACGACGCCCGCGAGGAAGTCCGGTTCACCTTGGAGGTGGATGTCACGCACCACGGCTGGAGGGAGTACCAGACTATCGCGGCGGCGCCTGGTCAAACGGTCACGCACACGTTCCCCGAAGGCTACAGCGCCCATTGGGTGCGCCTGAAGGCCAACAAGAACTGCGCGGCGACGGCGGTGTTTAGCTACGAATAGGCGGTTGCCTAGTGGTAGTGCAGGTAGTACGCTAATAGTTGAGGGGTGCAGGTTCTGCACGTACTCGCCCGAGAGCAGTGGGAACTAAAGATGGGACACAGAAGCAGCCCTGACATAGAGAAACCAAAGGCCGAGGAACAAGACCTTGCCCGCAAATTCCGGCACCTAGTCGCGGCGTGGAAGGAGCGGACGGAGAATCTGTCGTCCGTAACCAGGATGGCTATGGATCCAGCCTACCAGCAGATCATCGGCATGGGGCCTGCCGTCTTGCCGTTGTTGCTTGACGAATTGGCTCGCGAACCGGATCACTGGTTCTGGGCGCTTTGGGCCATTACGGGCAGCGATCCGGTTCCTTCCGAAAGCCGTGGCAAGGTAGGGGAAATGGCGCAAGCATGGCTGAAATGGGGTCAAGAGCACGGGTATCTCGCCGAAAAACATGTCGCTTGAGACCGATTTCCCCAGGCTTCAGCAAAGCGGGTTCATCGAGATCAGTCCTCGGGACAAAACCTACAACTGCATCGCCTTTGCCGTGGGCAGAAAAGACGCATGGTGGCAAGCTTTCCCGGCGCCGGGTTACTACTGGCCGCCATTCGTGCCCAACGACGAGTCTGTTGACGCGCTTACGCGGCTGTTCGAGACATTAGGCTATGCGGTCTGCCCAGACGGGAAGTACGAGTCTGAATACGACAAGGTGGCCATCTACGCCACTGGCAGCGAATACACACATGCCGCGCTCCAAGTCAGAGAAGATTGGTGGGCAAGCAAGCTTGGGAAGAGCATTGATATACAACACAGATTGGATGCCCTCGAAGGTGGCATCTACGGCCAAGTCGCAAGGTTCCTGAAAAGACCCAAGCCCCGCTAACGCAACCGACCGGAACTGACATTACTTGCCAATGCGCTTGCTTTTTTCCACCTTGGCGTCTTCGTCTACCTTGAGGTCTTCGCTGTACTCGACCCGTTCGATCTCGCAGCCCGCGCCTATGCGCACGCGCTTGCCTTTCACGAGTTCCGCGCGCGTCGCCTCCAGCGTGACCGTATCGCCTTCGATGGTATCAACTTCCAGGCTGCCTTCCGAGCCTGAGACTACACTGGCTCCGGCGAATGCCCCGCGCCCCCCGAACGACACCGAGACCGCGGAGCCGCCCGAAGCGGAGCCGCGCTTGACGGAAATCTTCGAGCCTTCCAGGGCTTTCGCATGGCTGCGACCGTTGAGTTCAATGTCAATGTCTTCAGCCTTAATGCGGCCATCCACTCCGAACGCGCCGCTCGCGCGGAAGGTCTTGGCCTCCACGTCCCCGCCGGCGCTGAACGCCCCGCCTGCAACGATCTTGCCGGCCTTGATATTGCGCCCGGCTTTCAGCGCGCCCCCCGAAGAAATCTCATCGGCCACGATGCGGCCGCTCACGGTGCAAGAGCCGTTCGCCTCAAGATCGCCGGCTTTAAGGTTGCCGTTTATGGTGCTCGCGCCGGAGAGGTGAACGCTCTTGGCCTCCACGTCGCCATCCACCTTGCCTGCCCCGGTTATGGTCAGCGATTCGTACTTCCCGCCCGGCAGGTTCCCTGCGCCCGTGATCTTGGGGTTCTTCGGGTCTGCCTGCTGGCCCCCGAACATACCGCCCAAACCACCAAGGTTGATATTGACTCCGAATCCCGGCATTTGGTTCTTCATCGTCGTTCCCCCCAACACAGCATACCACGAACTACAAAGCCACGCCCGGCCTTTTCGCCAAAGGAATCGCAGCCTTGCCTCTGGCGATGAACACGGCCTTGCCGCCGTAAGGCTTGTTCGCCCGCAGCGTCCGCCTCGCTTGGACAGCAGAATGATCTCCTTCAGGTGAAACATGGAACTCACAGTCGAGCGCATGGCACAAATCGGCAATGGTGCGCACGGTCATGTTCGTCCGCCCGTCGAGCAACTGCGTGATGTAGCCCTTCGTTTTGCCCAGACGCCTGGCCAATTCGCTGCGCACCACTCCCTTCTTCTCCATCTGGCGGCAGATGAATTCGGTAATCTCCAGGATGGCTTGTTCCTGCTTGAGCAGCCGCCGGCCCTCTTCCGTTGCCGTCAGCCGCTCGTACAGAGTCTTCTCATTGCTCATGGCTGCCATCCCCCTCTGGGTGCGGCACCCCTCGCAAGATATCTAAACTAAACTTTGTCAAGCACAATCCCGGAAAACTCAATCTCGCGCAGAATGCTTGCAGCGTCTCGCTTCAGTGCCGCTTGCCCGTCTTCAGCCCCTTTATGTGCCTCCCGATGTGCTTCCTCAACACGGCGACGTAGGTTGCCGCTTCGCGGTTGAGGAGACTGAGCAACCTCCCGCGATACTTCCTCTGTCCGGCTTCCTCATAGGTGAGGACCGTGCCGAAGGTAACGTGCAGAATCTGGCGGCCGGCGTTCTCGTCCAGGTAGACCCGCTCCAGCGCCGCGTCGTCGAGCTGCTCCGGCGGCGGCACATCCTGCAGCACGGCCGACACGTGGTAGGTCTTGCGGTCGCTATCGTAGTGTCCGCGGCAGAAGCCCACCAGTTCGCGGAAGAACGGCGTGTCGCGGCGCGCAACGACGCGCAGGGCTTCCAGGTAGGTTGTGCCCGCCGTTTTGACGTGGAACCAGCCGCGGGTGACGCGCGCCACAATCGGGTAGATGCTGAACTTGTCGCTGCCTGAATGGATGCTCAGTTTGTAAGGCCCGTAATGCTCCGCGACCGCGAAGTGCTGCTTCAGGCTCTCCTCGAACGCCTTCAGGTCGCCCTTGTAGTCAATGCCCTTCTCGAAATCGCCCACAAAGCGCGGGGCCAGGCTGTTGATCTTCACACCGCGTTCCTTCAGTTCGTGCACGATGAACAGGTGCTCGGCCACGCTGGTCGGCAAGGCCGTTTCGTCCACGGACAATTCGATCTCGTGCGCCGGCATGCGGCTGGCGATGTGGCGCGCCATCCTTTCGGCGTGCGCCACGGCGCGGCCGTATTTCACAGCGGCGCAGAGCAGCGTGGGTTCGTCGAAGGTGACGCGGAGCGCTCCGGCCGCGAATGTCTGGCCGGCGTACTTCCGGCGCCACTCCGCAGCCCCGGGCACGCCGTCGCTCAGCAGTTTCTCGAACGAGCGCGCCAGCAAGGCCGGGTCCGAGCCGGCGGCCGTGTCGTCCACGTAAGCGGATGGATCAATGGTGAAAAGGTTGAAGCCAGCAGCGGCCGTGAGGTCCACGTCCTCGGGCGTCTTGAGGTGGTCGGCGTCGCTGCCGAAGCCCGCGTCGTAGCCGCTCTGGAAGACACCGAACGTGGCTTCGTCCATTACCTGCTGCGCGCTGCGGCCGGTGCGCTGCATCTCACGGATGGACTGCTGAGCCAGCACGAGGAAAAGACCGCGCTTCTTCGCGGCCTCGACGTGCCCCGGCGTGCTCAGCCCCAAGCGGTCGCCGAGACCCAGGGAAGGCCGGCTGCCCGGCAGGCTTACGCGCAAGTGCGGGACCAAAGTGCGCAGGGCCGCCATATTGCCATGGTCCGCGGGGCACACGGCGACTCGCGTGCCATCTGCTTGCGTTGCGGCGCCTTTGAACGCGTCCAGCGGGCCGCACGCTATGATCACGCGTTGCTCTCCTTCACGCGCGGCAACGACCGACCCGCCCGGCACGGAACAGGAGCTTTCCTTGTAGATCGTCAATGCCGGCAAGGCCGCCTGCAGGGCCTTGCTGACAGCCGTCCGTCCCCCGGATGGCACGCGCCCGCCGGGTGCGCCGGCGGGGCCGAAGTATTGGGTTATTGTTGTGGGCATGCGAGCGCTCTTATCTCCTGAAGCACCTTTGAACCAAGCGCCATTATGGCGCAGTTGCCGTTAAGCGCAAGACACGCAAAACGTGTTGTTGACGGAAGCGCCCGCAGAGTGGAAGTTGCTGGTGTCTTGGGGTTGCTGCCCCCGGCGGGATGGAGTGACGAATCCCCCGGCGGCAGGAAGGAGCAGTTCTTGAGTTCCAGCAACGTGCAGACAATCACCTGCCCAAACTGCCAGCGGCAACAGAGTTTCACTCTGTGGCAGTCCATCAATGTCACCCTCGACCCCAGCCTGAAAGAGAAGCTGAAGAGGGGCGAACTGACCACGTTCCGCTGCGGCCAATGCGGCCACGCCGCCGAAGTAGTTTTCTCGTTGCTCTACCACGATATGGAGAAACGCTGGATGATCTGGCTCGTCCCGGACGGGAAGCTGCCAGCGGGCATGAGCGACGGCCTGCCCAACAAAGTACTGCCCGGTTACCTCCTGCGTCTGGTCCGTTCCCGCAACGAGTTGATCGAGAAGTTGAGCGTCCTGGATGCGGGCATGGATGACCGCATCGTGGCCGCGATCAAGCTCATGTTGCACGCGCGGCTTGAACGGGATCGCGGCATTGAGCTCCCGCTATTGTTTTTCGACGAACGCGTACGGCAACCAGCGGGGCCTGGCGAGCTGCATTTTACCTGGGTCGGCGACGCGAAGGTGCTGGGCATCGCAGTCTCAAATGAAATCTACGAGGCGCTTGGGGTGGAACTTGGCGCTGTGCTGCGGGGACCTTTGGGACACGACCAGTCCTGGTTGCTCACCGATGATCATTACGCCGCCAAGCTCCTCGCCCAGCGGAAGTAAATGGATTTTTGATTTTGGATTTTCGATTTTCGATTTAACTTCCAGCCCGATGCAATCCAAAATCGAAAGTCGAAAATCCAAAATCCCTTCTCTGCCTCCGCAGTTGCCGTTCAATCGAAAATCGAAAATCCAAAATCGAAAATGTCCGCCTGCTTGGGTTGCGGCTTCGCCGCTCCGTGTCTCTGTGGTGAGCTCAGGTCAGATCACCGAAAAGGCGACAGCGCCTCCGCTGGCGGGGCCGGCTCTCCGAGGTCACTCAGCGGCTTCGCGGCCTTGGGCGGCGTCTCGAAACGCTCGGCATGCCGCTGCCGGGCATCCGCAAGGAAACGGAAAAGCCGCTCGCGCGCCGCCTCCATTCCGGGACCGCCGCGTGCGCCAAGCGCCTCCACGTCCTCGGCCAGCCGCATCGCATCCTGCCCCAGTTCCTTCAGCGCCTTGCAGATCTCGACCGAGTTCTGTTCGGCGATGTCCGTCCACATTGCCGGATTGCTGGCGGCCAGGCGCGTCATGTCGCGCAAGCCCGGACCGGAGATCTCCAGTGAACGGTCTGATTGCAGGTCTATCAGCACCGCCGCCAGGAGGTGGGGCAGGTGGCTGGAGCGTGCCAGCACCGCGTCGTGCTCTTCGGGGGCCAGGCGCAGGGTCTTAAGGCCGAGCGTTTTCCAGAATTCGTCAACCTTTCTGTAGGCCTCGTTGTCCGTGCGCGGTGTGGGCGTGAGCACACAGGACGCGCCTTCGAGCCGCACGGTCTCCGCGGCGCCAAAACCTTTCTTCTCGCTGCCTGCCACGGGGTGGCTGCCGACGAAAAAGACCTTGGCCTTCGTGCGCGCGATCAGCGCCTCGATTTCCCGGACGATGACAGCTTTGGTTGAGCCGATATCGGTGATGACCGTGCCCTCGCGGCACGCTGGGACCACCGTGGCCGCCGCGTCCAGGATCGTGCGCACCGGGACGCAGAGGATCACCAGGTCAGCGTCGCTCACACCCGCGCGCAGATCAAGGGTGGCCTCCTCCACTACGCCGCTCTGTTTGGCGTGCTGGGCCGCATTCTCGTTGTGCGCCACGCCAAAGATGCGTGCCGCGGCGCCAGTGCGCCGCGCGGCCATGGCAATGGCGCCGCCCATCATTCCCAAACCCACGATAGACAAACGGTGCACCACCGGCCCAAGCCCTCGCCGCACAGGCAATGGCGACCCCCATGGCCGCCAGCTATAGCCTGCTTTAAGAGATGAGTGCGGGCGTGTCAAGGTGGGGGCAGACATTTTAGATTTTCGATTTTCGATTTTCGATTGAACAGCCGCGGCGAAGACGCACGAAAGGGATCGGGAATTGGAGATTGGGAAATAATGCGGGCAAAGAGCGCTTGGCCTATCGCGGCGCGCGGCTCACAAACGGGTTGCCCTTCAGGCAGAAACGCAGCGGCAGGGCCTCGGCCTTCGAGATGCCGATGCGTGGAGTGGCGGCGATTTCCTCTTCTGTAGCCGCGCCCTTCGCGCTTTCGCTGCCTCGCGAGCAGATGGTCAAAGCGCCGTTGAAGAGCGGACAGCCGTTGAGCCCTTTGGTCATGCCCATTGCCAGAACGAGCTTGCCCGGGCCGCTGCAGAGGGCCTGGAGATCGTGCGTGCCGCGGCGCCGCTGCATGAGCGGGAGGCCTTCCACCGGTTCCAGCGCCCGGATCAGGACCGCCTCACCCACTCCCACCGGCGCGGTCACCACGTTGAAGCAGTAATACATCCCGTAGATAAAATAGATATAAGCATGGCCCGGCGGACCGAACATGGCCGCATTCCGTTTGGTCTTTCCGCGGTGCGCGTGACAGGCGGGATCGCCGTCGAAAAGGTAAGCTTCGTTTTCGACGATGCGCCCCACGGTCCGCCCCTGCGGCGAATCGTGGACCAGATATGCGCCCAGCAATCCCTTGGCGACAGAGATGGTGTCTTGGGTGTAGAATGAAGGAGGAAGAATCGTGGACACAGTTCACATCATTCCTTATACCCGCCCGTGGGCCCCGCATCGGCGTGCCATTTGAACTGCTTGCCGTATTCCTCGAGCCGCTTCAGTCCCGCAGCCAGATCGGCGTCCTTCGCGCGCTGCTTCGCCAGCAGCCACTTGGCCATGTCAGCCAACTCCTTCTTGCAGTCCTTCGAGGTGAAGACATCGTGGCCGGCGCCCTTGAGGATGCGGAAGATAGCGTCCTTGTTGCCGGCCTGCTCCAGGTCCTTTTGCGCCAGCTCGGCGCACTTCGCGGGAATGGTGGTATCATCGGCGCCCTGGATGCAATAGAGCGGCATGGCTTTGAGCAGGCTCATGTCCGGCCGCGGATTCGCGGGATAGAAGCCCGATATGGGCGCGACGCCGGCCCACACGTCATTCAACACGCCGCCGAGGGACCACACCCCGCCGCCGCCCATCGAATGGCCCGTGAGGTAGATGCGCTTGGGGTCCAGATGGTAGCTCCTGACCGCATGGCGAATGGTTTGCAGCAGATAAGCGCATTCATCCGGATAGTTCCATTCGAGCACGCGGTGGCCGAGCGCCTGGGGGTAGATGGTGATGGCGCCTTCTTGCGCGAACCCCAGCGCCAACTGCGAGGCCACGGCAAGCGCCAGGTCTTCAGCGCGACCGCTCGGGCCGCCGTGCAGCACCAGCACCAGCGGCCAGGCCTTGTCGGGCGTGTAATCGTCGGGCGCCCAGATGTGATATTTGGCGTTGCGATTGCGCAGGCCCTCGAGCTGCACGTTTTTCGTGAGCTTCTTCGGAACGTTCTTGGACCAGCCGCTTTGGGGCGGGCCGAAAACTTTCTCCGGGGCATCGAAGGCCAGCGGCAGCGGCGGAACCTTCTCGTCCACCGCGGCTTGGGGATATTCGACGCCCGCGCCGCGGGGCAGTTCGCCTTTCGCCACCTGCTCCAGCCAGGTGTAGAGCGCGGCCGTCTCGCTTTTGCCGAAGAGCCAGGTGTGGCCCTGGCCGGGGACTATGGTGACCGTCAGCGGCACGCCCAACTCGCGCCAGCGATCGTCCGCCTCCTGCCAGACCCGCGCGCCGCCGTCTGCCGCCCCCACCAGCACGAAGAGCGGCACCTTCTTAAAAGGCGCGAGCTTCTCCTCTCCTTGCGGCAGGCTCATCAGCGCGATGCGGCCTTGCCCCTGTAGGACCGGGTCAATGGGATAGGCCGCGTCCAGGATCAGGCCGCCCAGGCTCGCGGCATTCTCCTGGTACATCATCAGCGCGCCCTGCCCGCCGGCGCTGTATCCCATCAGGATCGGCTTGCGCTTGTCAATGCCCGGGGTCTTGGCCGCGTCGGGGATGGAAACGTTCATGAGCGTCTGCATTTCCGCCGGAGACCAGCTCAGCCACTGCTTCATGGTGGGCACCAGCAGAGCGAAGCCGCGCTTGACGAACTCCGCCGCGAAACCTTCGGCTTGTTTGTTCATCGAGCCGCCGCTGGGGTGCAGCCACACAATCAGGCGGTTGGGCTTCTCCGGCGTGGCGGTGGGACTCATGCGCAGGCGCCAGCGCAAGCCGCCCTCCGGGCTGCCCTCAAGGGTCTTCACGCCGGCAATGTCCGCGCCCTTGTCGTAGAGTTTCTCCATGTCGCTCTTGAACCTTGCCAGCGCCTTGGCGGCGAGCTCCTCGAACTGCTTCTCCTTGCGCAAGGATTCCAGGTCGTCGTCCTGGCGCATGTGCGCCGCGTCCGCATAGCCTCCTTCGATTGCCTTGGCAAGCACCGCAAGGGCCTCATCCTTCTTGCCCTGGCGCGCGAGTGCGCAGGCGATGTTGTAATGTGGTTCGGGGCGGGCGGGGAGCAGTTCGAGCTGCTTCTGGCAGAGCTGGATGGCTTTGTCGTAATCCTTGGCTTGGAAGGCCGCGTGGACTTCTCCGTCCAACTTCATGAATTGCATCGCCTTCTCGCGGTTCGAGTCCTGAGCGTGCACGCTGCCAAGGAACAGCGCGAGCGCAGGAAGCACGAGCACTGCCCGGACGAACCTGGCGGCGAAAGCGCTGGCCAAGGTGATTGGATAAATCATGGATGAAGCCCCTTACTTGTACTTCGTGAGAAAATCCAGAGCTGCATTCTTCTCGGTGAATTCAGCCGTGATCTTATCACCGTTGTTGTACCGAATTTGAATCTCGTACTTGTAGACCTTGCCCTGTACCTGCTCCGACCCGTAAGAGGACAAGAAGGCGATTGCCTCGCCTATAGTGGAGCACTCCGTCTCCCGACCGTGAAGTGGTATGAGGATGATTTTCTCAATGCGTCGTATGACTGTTTCTTCGAGCGCACCGAAAAACACAGCTATGTCCTTACGGTGCTTCTCGACGAGGTGTACCGCGACACTGCCCTTTGCCTTAGCACTTGTGGCATTCCACTGACTGAGTTTCCTACGGAACTCCTTTTCAGGCGTGTCCTCGTCAAAGCTGGCGTCGACGCGTACCACCCGAAATGCCTCGACTATTGAGTCGTAAGGAAAGAACAGTATGTGGAACCCCAGCGACTTGAGTTGGTTAAGCGCTCCCTCGGTGAAAAATCCGGCTAGAATCGCGCCAGTGAACGGGCAACTGTACTTGTGGGTCAGTGCCAGAACCTGGATTGCACCTTGAATCTCTTGCGCTTTATTCCGCGAATGCTTGGTGTACCGCCGCCATGCGGTCTCAATGAAAGCCACGGGCGTCCCGATGGTCTCTTCTGTCCCTCCGCGTTCAAGGACGAAATCCAAATCATGTGCATTGCCGTAGAGGTCTTTCCATTTGACTTTCTTCCCCTCTCTCGCCTTGCGTGGGCCCTTCCTGTCCAGATACAAGCCGTGTTCGTCGGCGAATTTCCCCAATGCTGGTCCTATCGCAGCTTCAAGCACATTGCCTATGATTTGTCCGAACGTATGCGCAAGAGATTCTGCCATTTCTTACCCCTCGATCCACAACAGCCCTTCCTTCAATGGAACTCGGTGCTTCCTGTTTTTCCATTTAATGTTACGATCTCTTAGTTTGTCAAAGCTGTAACGTTTGAATCCAGCAGCCACTGCGAGATCACCTATCCATTTCTCAATAGGGCAATAGACTCCATAGGGTGCGGAGTCGCCAATGACCCAGCACATTTTCGCGCCTGCTTTGCAGACAGACCTCAACTGGCGAAGCACGAGGCCGATGTCGCGGCAATAGCCCCCAACCATGGTGTGGTAGTGCTTCTTTCCGCCGTGACTCTCCCGTACCACAGCGAGTTTCCCCATGACTTCCGACAACTCGTTGCGAATCGGCTGGACAGCTTCGGATTCCAGAAGCTCTTCGGCTGTCAAGCGCTCGCGTGACGAATGTTGGGACGATGAAACGATGAGTTTCTTTCGCACTGCTTCATGAATATCGCCCCAACCGCTGACTTCGCCCCAAAAAGTCATCTCGAATCGCAAGGCATCCGCGTAGTCGTAGTTGTTGGCGTACGGTGGCGAAGTGATGACGGCGTCAATATTGGGCGGGACCAGGTTGGCCAGTTGTCGGGCGTCCCCCGCAATGATGCTGGCATGGGATTCCTTTACCCGCGCCTGCATCCACCGGATATCAGCCTTCATGAATTCAATCTGCTGCTGAAACGCATAAGACGGCCGCAAGACCTTTTTCTTGGTCTTGTTGGGCAGAATGTATTGCCATGGCGCAGTGCCCGCCCTTGATGCCGGGCGCAAAATGGCAGTAAGCGCCAGCCAAACCAACTCAGACTCCGGCGACGAGTCTTGAAGAACCACCCAAGACGACCTCAAGTTGTCCAAGGTGGCAAGCGCATCCGCGTCGAAACTGCGGTGGATCAGTTCCGGATATGCTGAAAGATCGGGCTTTCGATCACGTGCCATTTTCAGAATGGCCGCGGCAAAGGCCCCGACACGTTCCGGCGGGGTTGTCCAAAGCAGCTTGGCCTTGCAGATTCGGCAGACAAATGGGTGCGCTTCAACGCCCACGCTCGCAACGCCGAGGGAATCGCAGACCAAGGATACGGTTCCTGACCCTGCGAAGGGGTCAAGAACGATATTTCCAGGTTCAATACTCCAGCCGGCCAAGACTTGCTCGACCCATTGCGCCGCAAAACCCGCGGAATACCGAAACCAGCCGTGAATCGGCAAGGTCATGTTGTCCACAAAGGTCCCGGATCGGGTCGTCTTCAGTCCCGGTTCCGTCTGTAGATCGTTCTCAAATAGAAGCAGTTGCGATTGCATGTGAGATGATTACCACATTTCCGTCATTTATCTACTGCAGCAGCAGCCTCAGCCTCTCCTGCAGCCGCTTCGCGCGGCCAGGGTCGGATTCCCTGCTGCTCAGCGCCTCTATCGCGCGGACCTGCAGCCAGCGCAGTTCCGGAACAGATTCGTTCGGTGCGCGCTCTGCCGCCTGCAAGTCGCTGCACACTTGCGCGGTGAACCCGGCAGTTTTGGCCTGCTGCAATCCCCGCAGGGCCCGCGGCCACCATTGATCCGGCCATCTCTTCTCGCCTTCAGACACAACGTCCGCAAGCTGCGCGGACAAGCCGCCGTCACGGCAGCAGGCGGCCCAGCCTACCCATGTGGGTTGGGTAGGCAATTGCTCCCAGCTTCGCCGGAAGAACAACTCGGCTTGAGGGTAATCTTTCCTCTCATAGTACATGAACGCCAAGAGGCGCGCGGCCAAGCCCTGCCGTTGCGCCTTGTGCCGTCCCGAATGGTAGCGCATGGTCGGCGAGTCCTCGGCGGCCAAAGCGGCCCGCAATTCTCTTTCCGCTTTCGCCAGGTCATCCAGACCCGAAGGCTGCCCGGAAAGGCGTCCGAGCATCGCACAGGCCAGGTTCAGCCGCACCACGCTATGGTCAGGCGCAACCTTAGCGCTGCGCGCCCAAACGCCCTCAGGCTTGGCGAAGCATTGCGCCCAGGAGTAGGAAGAGAACGCCCAGTAACAGAACAGCACGGCAAACACCGCGGCCACCGCCAGTCTAGGGATAAGCTCAGCGTCAGAACCCGCGGGAACTGACGAGGTCTCCCGTGTTTTCAACTCTCTCCGCGCAGCCACCCACAGCAGCGCCCCGGCAACCAGCGTCGCAATCCCAGCGGCGGGAAGGTAAACGTTGCGCGAGGCAAGAAAGTCTGGCCGCGGCAGGAATGAGTTGGTGGGCGCCAAGTGCAGGTAGAACCAGCTCAGCCCCAGCAGCAACGGCCAGCGCTTGCCACCCAGTGCGCCAAGCAGAAAGAGCGCGGCATTGGCCACCAGCGCCACGGCGCAAGCCCAGTCCGGCCAGCCAGGGAAATTGGCTTCGAGGGAAAGGCGCAATGAGAGAACCTGGTCCGCCAGGGTGGTGAGCAATACGGGATTTTGGATTTCAAAGAAATAGCGCCAGCCGCGCTCTGCCACCTGACCCCAAAGCCCGCTGGCTCGTCCGCTGAGGCTAATGCCCACCCAAGCCAAAGTGCCCGCCAAAGCCAAAGCCAGAAGGGACGCCCCGCCCGCTATCGCCAGGAATTTAACTCGGCTCGCACCTCCCCAACGCGCCAGTGACTTCCAGAGCACAGGCCAGGTGGCCAGGACATACCCCGCCACGGCCGTAATGAAGTTCTCCTTGCAGCCAAACGCGGCCAGAGCGCAAAGGAGCGCGCCGGCGATCAAGGAAGCCCTTATCAGCCAGGAGCGCCGCGCTTGCAGCCCGGCCGCCCACAAGCCCAGGCCCAGCAGCACGAAGAACGCGCCCATGCTCCCGTCGCGCGCGCTGACGTAACAGACAGGTTCCGCCGCCCAGGGATGGACGGCAAAAATCAAGGCCGCAGCGCCAGGCAGCCAGGCCAGAGGCGATGTTCTCCGGCCATCCTTGTTCTTGCTGTCGCAGGACGAGATGGCATCTCGCCCCACAGGCAAGTAAAGCGCCAGCAGACGTGTGAGCGCAAAGAAGAGCGCCCCGATGCAAGCAAGGTGAATCAACAGGTTGTCCGCGTGCGCGGCAGTCTCCCCCCAAGTGAGCATCGGGGCATTGGCCGGAGCTTCAGCTTGAGAGTCGTGCGCAGACTCGGCAATCTCCGAAAAGGCCGGCCCCAGCCGCCACTTCTCCAGCGCAAAGCTCAAGCGCCACAGGTAGCGGTCCTTGATGAGCGGCTGGCCGTAACCGGGCAGAACCAGCGGCCCGTCGCGGCTTTCCTCGAGAGGTGGCGGCGCATCATGCCAGTGCGACGGCCAGAACAGCTCCAGATGGTCCAGCCGCGGGTCCTGCAAGACGTAGTCCGAATCGTCGTAGAACCAGTGCGCTTGCAGCACAGGGCTGTAGACGATCCAGGCCGCAAACCAGGCCGCGGCGAGCAGCAGCCAGTTCAACGTGCTGTGGGTTCTTGGCGGCGGCGCACCTGGCGCGGGTTCGGTGACCGCAGGTCTTCGTTTCATGGCCGCGGCCCGATCTCGGAATCGGAGAGGTAGCAGGCCGGGTCGGAAGCCCAGGGATCCCCGGTCTGCGCCGCGCGCACACGGAAGCCTCCGCCGCACAAGTTGAAGAAGCGACAGGCCGCGCACCGGCCCGTGATGCGGCCGGCGCGGCTGCGCAGGCCATTCAAAATCGGGTCCTGCGAACCGCTCCAAATCCGGCTGAAGGGCTGCCGGCGCACGTTTCCGATGGTATGGGTCTGCCAGAACTGGTCGGGATGCACGTCGCCCTGTGAGTCAATGTTGCCTATGCCGATGCCCGTGCCATACAGCCCTCCACCGTTCCACTCCAGCAGCTTCAGCGTCTTCGCCGCGCGGGTCGGGGATTCCTTCAACAGGCGCAGGTACATATAGACGCCGTCCGCCGGCTGGCCTACGGTGAGCACTTCGCGCGTGAGTCCCGCCGCGGCCCAGCGCGCGGCGCGATCCATAATGCTGTCCAGCACCTTGCGGATGACCTTGGGATCGAGAATCTGCAGAGCGCTGCCGCGTCCGCTGTACACCAAGTGGTAGAAGCACACCCGTTGAATCTCCTCGCGCTCGACGAAATCAAAGATCCGCTCCAGGTCGGCGACATTGTGGCGCGAGAGCGTTAAGCGCAGGCCGACCTTCTGGCCCGCGGCCTTGCAGTTGCGGAAAGCCGCGACGGTCTTCTCAAACGCCCCGGGCCGCCCGCGGAAGTAGTCGTGGGTGGGTCCGATGCCATCCAGTGAGATGCCGACATAGGCGCACTTGAACTCCTTCAGCCTGGCGGCCGTGGCGCGGTCAATCAGCGTCCCGTTGGTGGAGATCGTCAACCGCAGGCCCTTGCTCACCATATATCCGGCCAGATCAAAGAAGCGCGGGTGCAGCAACGGCTCGCCCCCCGAAAGCAGAACCGCGGGCACGCCGTATTGCGCCAGATCGTCCACCACGGCCTGGCATTCGCTGAATGTCAGTTCGCCGGGATACTCCTGCGCGCAGGAATCGGAGTAGCAGTGCACGCAGTTAAGGTTGCAGCGCCGCGTGATGTTCCACACCACCACCGGCTTGCGCGCAGCGGCGGCGCGCGGCGCGCCTTCGCCGCGGCCATAGCGCAATCCGTCGGCGGGCTGATTCAGGCCGCAATAGAGAGTCGTGATGTTCAGCATCGGTCTTTAACCTGTCTTTCCCTCGCTGGGTTGGTACACACAGAACGGTTCCTCGGCCAGATGGTCGCCGCTCATGGCGTAGGCCCGCGCCCGCGAGCCGCCGCAGATTTGCTTGTACTCGCAGCGCCCGCACTTGCCCTTCAACAAGCTGCTGTCCCGCAGTTCGCGGAAAATAGGGCTGTTGCGGTAGACTTCAATCAACTCGTCCTGCCTCACGTTGCCGGCCACATAGGGCAGGAACCCGCTGGGGCAAATCTCCCCCGTGTGCGAGACGAAAACAAAGCCCTTGCCATCGTTGACGCCCATGCTGCCGGAGAACGGCGAGGAACTCGCGCGTGTGGGAAGTCCTTCTGCCGCGCGCTGTTCCCCTCTCCCCTGTGGGGAGAGGGCCGACGTGAGCGAAGCGAACGCGGGGTGAGGGGGCTGACCGGAGCGAAGCGCGGCCCCCTCACCCGGCGCTAAAGCGCCACCCTCTCCCCGCTGGGGAGAGGGAACCGGCCCCGCAAACGTATGCGGAGGCGTGTCCGTTGCGGAGTGCTGCAGCACCACACGCCGGTAGTGCTGGCCTTCAGTCGTCTTTATGGGGAATGGGACCTTTTTTGAAAGGGCGTAGAGCCCTTCAAACAGCTCTTCAATCTCCTGCCCCGTCAGCAGGTCCTCGACCCTCCCGCGTCCCGTCGGCACCAGCAGGAAGACGCTCCAGGTGGCGGGCTTGATCTGCTCCAGCAGCGGCGGGTACAGATCGAATTCAGCTATGTTCCGTTTCGTGAAAGTGCTGTTGATCTGCAGCGGCAGTTCGGCCGCCTGGGCGCGCGCGATGGCCTCCATGGTCCAGTCCCACGACTTGGGCACGCCGCGGAAGGCATTGTGAGTTTCGGCGCGCGCGCCATCCAGGCTCAGGGACATCCGCGCCACGCCCAGTCTCTTCAGTTCCTTGAAGTCGTTGCTCAGCAGCTTCGGTGTGGCACTGGGGCTGAAGGCCACGCGCAGTCCTTGCTGCGCGCCGCAGGAAATCAGCTCTTTGAAATCCGGGCGTTGCGCGGGGTCTCCGCCGGTGATGATGAAGATGCCGGGCTTGGCGCGCGCCACCTGCTCAATGAAGCGGCGGCCCTCTGCGGTTGTCAGTTCCTGCGGATGGCGGCGCGGCTGCGAGGCGGCCCGGCAATGCCGGCAGACCAGCATGCATGCGCGCGTGCACTCCCACACCACCAGGTAAGGCTGTTGGTTGAAGTCAATCTCGTGCATTATTCCGGTTTCTGGTTTCAAGTTTTTGGTTTCTGGTTTTCGGCATGCCCACGTTAACTGGAAACCAGATACCTTCCTCTGTGGTCGCCTATCTGCACCGCACTGCCCCTGCGCACGTATAACATACGCG
>Ga0315279_10005225_pt1 | contig 16960 bp, 20 predicted proteins | sample YL17G06_20_MG_FD_203694 | JGI IMG/M metagenome (GOLD analysis project Ga0315279, IMG submission 203694) | Sediment microbial communities from Yellowstone Lake, YNP, Wyoming, USA - YL17G06_20 | ecosystem: Environmental > Aquatic > Freshwater > Lake > Sediment | place: USA: Wyoming | collected...
CGAGGGCACCCCAGCGCGGCTCCCGGCTGAAGGCACCCGCACGAACATACGACCGTGAAACCGGATGGCGCGGGTTATAACACAGCGGTGCCGCGCCGGACAAATCCGCAGAATAGTCGACAGTCGATAGTTGACAGTTAACCGTTGAGTTGGCAGTCAACCGTCGCGATGGACGCCATCGCAACGGTCAACTGTGAACTGTGAACTGTCGACTCGAATGTCCTTGACACCAACGACCGGTCGTCGATCATTGGCAGCGTGCCCCCGCGGAGGGACAACATGTACCGACTCGCGCGCATCCTCGGCATGGCCTGCCTGGTTCTTGCCTGCGCCGCCAGCGGTCTCGCCGCGCCAGGCGGAGCGCCGCAGGCGACGAATCCGGAGTACGCGAAGCTGCTGACGCCAGCCGACGTGCAGAAGGTGACGGGCCTGCAGGTGAAGATGGTGCCCTACGACCCGAAGTCGGGTGCGGGCGGCGACCTGAACTTCGCGCTCGCCAGCGGCGAGCTCGCCCTCATGCTGAAAGTGATGGACGCGAAGCAGTGGGATCGGAGCCTGCAGTACAAGGCGAAGGATGTCACGGGGATCGGCGACAAGGCCTACAGCGGGCCTCCCGGGCCGATGCAGTACATCCTGGCCGTGATGAAGGGCGCGAAAGCATTCACCCTGAACAGCTACATGAGCACCACGGACATGTCGACGACGGTGCTGAGCATGGCGCAGCTGCAGGAGCTCGCCAAGATCGTGGTTACGTGGCTCCAGTGAAGCTGCGCCTCGAGCCGCCGGGACTGGGAGAACAGCTCCGGCGGATTCCCGAAGGCGGCAGCCGCGCTGGGGCCGCCGCGTTGGGGAACCGGCCGCGCTACTTCTCGATCTGCTTGTCGATCTGCTCGAGCAGTTTCTTCGCGTTCTCGGCGTCGGGCGAATTGGGAGCCATCTGGAGGAACTTCGTCAGGTCCGCCCTCATCTTGGCCATCCGCGCGATCCGCTCCGGGTCCTTGGGATCTTTCTGCGCGTTGACGAGATCGACCAGGACGACGGCGCGGTAGTAGTACGGCTCGGGCGCCTGCGGGAACCTCGCCACGGCCTTGTCGAGATACTGGACCGCGTCGGCCGCCTTCTCTTTCTTCACCAGCGCCACGGCGAAATTCACGTAGAGCGCCGGCTCGGTGATCGTCGTTTCGTCCACGCTCGCCAGGACCTGGGCCGCCTCGTCGGTTGAGCCGGTCTCGAGCAGTGTCGTCACGAGCAGGATCTTCATCTGGGCATTGGCGGGGTCCTTGGCCAGGCCTTCCTTCAGGAGCGCGGAGGCTTCGGCGGGCTTCCCTTCCAAGTAGTAGGTGCGCGCCAGGAACTGCCGCATCTGGGCGCTCACTTCCGGGACCTTCGCGACGATGCCCTCGTAGACGGCGCGCGCGGCGGCAAAGTTGCGCTGCGCGATCAGTGCATCGGCCTTCTTGCCCTCTTCCTGGATGAACGCGTTCGGATCGAACATCTTCTTCAGCGTCATCCGCACCGGCGAGGATCGTCCGCTCTCATCGACATCGGCGTTGGCCTTGCCGGGATGGTACCCGTTCGCCTCGAAGGTCAGCTCCCAGCCGCCTTCGGCCACGTCGTCGACGCTCCATTCGCCCTTCTTGTCGGACTTCGCCTCGGCCAGGACCCCGTGCGTCAACGCCGGAAGCGAGGCGTGAACGAGGACTCCCTCGAGGGGCTTGCCCTGCTCGTCGACGACCTTGCCCGTCAAGCGCCCGTTCCCGCGCCAATCCTGCGCCCAGGCAATCGTCGCCATGAGCACCAGAGCCAGTGTGAACCCCGCAATTCTTGACATGATCCGTCCCTTTGATAGTCGGGTAGAGGCGCCGCCCGCGTCGCCCCTACGGTGGAACCCGGCCGGCGGTTGCCGGTAGTGTAGCCGAGAGTGCGCCTGATGGGAATTTGCCCGAATGGAAGGCGCAATCTTCGACTTCCACGCAAACCGCTGCGGCGGCGGCGGAAACTTGGGGGCAGTGGGGCACCGGGGGGCAGTGGGGCGCGGAGAAATGGGCTCAGGGCTCATGGCGGCATCGCGTGAGGCGCGACGCGCTGAATCGGGGCCTCGAGCCCAGTCGGGCCCTGAGCCTCGAGCCTGAAGCCTTGAGCCTGATCTCTCAGAAGTACACGGTCACGCGGTACGCGCCCTGGTTGTCGCGCAGGTTCTCGTCGTTGATGCCCAGGTACAGGCGGCCTCCGCTCCGCATGCGCATCGGCCCTTCGTTGTCGCCGATGAAGAAATAGTCGGTCGACGCCGCGCCGATCTTCCCGATGAGCGCGCCGATAGAGCGTCCCGGAATCGGCCGGTTCGGGTTGTAGGGCGCGCCCGGGTCGCCCCCCGCGCGGGTGTGCTGGCCGCGCCGCCACTGGATGTCGCCGTTGTGCGTCGTGAAGTAGACGACCTGGCCGTCGCGCACGTCGATGCCGGTATCGGCCCAGGCGGCATTCGCCGCGACCCAGGCTTCCCGTTCGCGCAGGCCGTTCGGGCGCCCGCCGCCTTCGAGGCGCCCGCCGCCTTCAAGGCGCCCGCGGCGATCGTCGGGTTCCGGCGGCACGACGCGCACCTCCTCGATGTCGATGCGCTGGACTTCTTCGCGCCGCACCTGGATGATGCGCGAGCCGCGGAACTCGCGGAACTCGATGATGCCGCGCTGCACGCTGATGAGCTGTCCCTCAATGCGGCGGCCGTCACGCAGCACCAGCGTGTCGGCCGCCAGCGGGGCCGCGCCCAGCAGGAGGGCGGCAGCCGCGAGCGCCGTGGTCACAGCCAAGCGTCTCTTCATGTTCATCCCCCGCATCATGCTCTTCTCCAGCTTCCGTTTCCCCGGCATCTTTCGTTCCAGGCCGAGATAGTATCACCGCTCGACTTTGCCGCGCAGCCGCTGCCCGGTTTCGTGCGTCATCCCCTTGACAAGGTCGGACACCCGGCTCAAGCTGGCCCCGCGTTGACCAGTTGCGGTCCTGCCCCGCGACGCGGCCGGCGGCGCCAGCGCAGAACGGGCGTCCGGCGGTGGATTTCGGACTTCGCGAAAGCGGGAGGTGCGGATGCAGCGGCGCGCGTGTTCCTTCTGCACGTTCCTGGCGGGGCTCGCCATCACCGGTCTTCTTGCCGCGCATCCCGGCGGCCAGGCGTCCGCGCCGACATCGCAACCGGCAGCGGGGCAGGGCGGCGCGGCCGCGCTCGTGCCCGTGAACGTCCGCGTGATCGACCGGGCCGGAAGACCGGTCACCGATCTGAAGCAGAGCGACTTCACGCTCACCGAAGACGGCGTGCCCGCGCCGATTCGCCACTTCTCGTTGCAGACCCTCACGCCCGAGACGCCGCCCCCGGCCGCGGCGCTCGCCGTGCGCACGGGCATCTCCCTCTCGCCGCAGAACCATCGGATCTTCCTGATCGTGCTCGGCCTCGGGCGGCTGGAGGAACCGTCGAAGGCGATCACCGGCCTGATCCAGTTCGTGCGGACGCGGCTGCTCCCGCAAGACGAGGTAGGCGTGTTCGCCTACGACCGCGCGTTGGCGTTCACCACCGATCACGAGAAGGTGGCGCAGGTGCTCGAGCGGTTCAGGCGGGCGCACCCGGACATCGACATGGAGATCCAGCTGCAGCTCGGGCCGACGGGCATGGCGGCGCTCTACGGCAGGAAGACGATCCCGCCGAAGGTGCAGGCGAAGATCGACGAGGTCGTCGGCGGGCCGGGCGCGCGCACGCCGGCGGTGACGGCGCCCGACGTGTTCGAGGCGGCCGCGTTCTCCGGCCTGTCGCTCGACGACTTCATGTTCTCGAGCGCGCAGACGCTGCAGGACCACGGAAGCCTGAACACGGTGATGGAGTACCTGCGCCGGTTCGAGGGCGAGAAACACGTGCTGTTCGTCACCGAGCGGTGGATGACGTATCCCAGCGACGAGATCGACGCTGCGCTCGGCGTGGCGGCCAGCGACGCACGGGCGGCGATCCACACGCTGCAGGTGGGCGGGCTTGCCCGGCCGGAAGCAGGCAGGGAGCAGGCGACCGACCACCAGCAGGCGATGGCGTTCAGGAGCCTGCGGGCGATCGCGGACCAGACGGGCGGATTGTCGTCGATTGTCGAGCGAGGCGGCACCGCCCTCGATCGCATCGACGAGGCGACCAGGACCGGCTATCTCATCGGCTACACGCCGCGGCCCTGGGACGGGGCATACCGGCGGATCGCCGTCCAGGTGAACAGGCCCGACGTCAACGTGCTGTTCCGTCACGGCTACTACGGCGCGCCGGACGCCGGCGCGTTCAGCCGGCGCATGCGGATCATCGCCGATCGCCTCGGCGCCGCCGGCAGCTTCCGCCGCGAGGTGAACGACATCCGCACCAGGGTGTCCGCCTCGCAGAACAAGGGACGGGGCGGAGGCGAGTTGACCGTGGAGGTCAAGATCGACATCTCGCGCCTCTCGCTGGCCGTCGTCGACGGGGCGCACGTGGGTACGCTCGATGTCGGCGTCTTCTACATCGACAGCGCCGGCCAGCCGGTCGGCAGCCAGGCGCAGACGCTGCCGCTGAAGATGACCGGGGAGGAATTCAAGCGGTATCAGAAGGGCGACTTCCCGTACACGATGCAGTTTCCGATGCTGCGCGGCACCCAGACCATCAGGTTCGTCGTCTACGATTACGTGGCGGATCTGATCGGGAGGGCCGACACCCGCGTGTTCTGAGCGGGAGCCAGGAGCCAGGAATCAGGGCCCTCAGCGCCGCTCGCGCGTCATGACTTCTGACTTCTGGCTTCTGACTTCTGACTTCTGACTCCCGATCTGTGAGCGGGCCCGGCCGACTCACCGCTTGAAGTAGTAGAGGGTCACGGCCGAAAAGACCGCCAGCGTGACGAACAGGTAACAGGGAAACCAGAGGCCGCCGGCGAGCAGGCGCGCGTCGGGCAGCACGAAGGCCAGCGACATCGCGGGGATCGAGATTGCCCAGGTCACGGCGCCGGCCGTGGTCATGTCGGCGTTCTGCTTCTCGTCCAGCACGTTCGAGCTCCGGGCACGTCGCATCACCACCATCCAGTACGCGTAGAGCAGCACCAGGGGCATTGCTGCGACTTCCCAGAGATGCCACTCGAGGACGCGTTGCGGCCAGGCGATCAGGATCAGCAGGCCGGCGGCGCCGCACACGATGCCCACGACACAGGTGGCGACGAACAGCCGATCACCCACGGCGCGGGACGTGACGAGGCGCGTCTTGGGCACCAGCCAGATGGCGAGACCCGCGAGGATCAGGAGCGTGACAAGGGCAAGCTTGACGGCGGACTCGATTCCCGATTGCATGTCGTTCCTCCACTGCGAGCGGAACCAGCCGAAGCGAGATCACCCGCGGCCTGGCTCATCCGGCGCGCTGTCGTCGAGGTGAAAGATCGCTTCAACCGGCTTCCGGAAGAACCGGGCCAGCTTGAGCGCGAGGAGCGTCGAGGGCACGAAGCGGCCTTTTTCGACGGCGATAATCGTCTGGCGCGTGACCCCCACCGCTTGCGCCAGTTCCTGCTGGGACATGTCGTTGTTTTCGAAGCGACAGCGCTTCAGGTCGTTGGCCAGTCGCACGCTGGTTTCGCTGCCAACTTCGTTCGCCGGTGCCCCTGAGATCCTCATGCGAATCGAGGTTACGATGCCCGGCGTTGAATGTCAAGTACAATTTACATTATGTAATGCAAACATTACATGACGACCGATGCTGGGACCGGGGTCAATAGAGGACCAGAACGGAACAGGCGCAGCGGGTTCCGGGCCACGAGAAAGCCGCCCGGGTTGGGGCGGGCCGGCCAGAAACGGGTCGTGCGGTTCGGCGTGGGGAGTTGCAGTCGAGAAACACTGCGTGGTATATTCGTCAGGTTCTTCGATGCTAGGAAACCCTATCTAGCATTGAACCGCCCGGAAAGGTTCCGCGAGCAGCGTGTGTCGCACGGGCAGGCCAAGAACGGCCGGTCGGCGCACGGCGGTGCTCAGAAAAACGCGCCACGGGCGCGCGTTTTGCGGAAGAGGCTCTGACCCTCTGCTCGACCGTCTTCACGCGGTCGCAGACCAACGGCGCGACAAAACACTTAATAGGGTAGCAGCCTTCAGGTGCCAAGCGGTCCGGCTCGCGTCAGGGAGCCGGGCACAGGCTTCTAGGCCTGGAGCAAACAACTCGGCGCGCGATCACGCGCGGCCGGGTGTCCGTTATTCGGGAGGATGCGTCCCGCGATGGCTCGCAGGGCGCCCCGACGTGGCAGCCGCGTCGGGACGCGCATGCGGAGCCGGGGGGAGGTGCCTCCGGGGAGTGCTCGTGCCGACCATCAGTCAGCTGGTCCGCAAAGGCCGCGCGAAGATCGTGACCAAGACGAAGAGTCCCGCGCTGCAGGACAACCCACAGAAGCGCGGAGTGTGCGTGCGCGTGTTCACCCAGACGCCCAAGAAGCCGAACTCGGCACTGCGCAAGGTCGCTCGCGTGCGCCTGACCAACGGGATTGAAGTGACGACCTACATCCCCGGTGTCGGCCACAACCTGCAGGAGCACTCGCTGGTCCTGATTCGCGGCGGCCGTGTGAAGGACCTGCCCGGCGTCCGCTATCACGTCGTTCGCGGCACGCTCGACGCGGTCGGCGTGCAGGATCGCAAGCAGGCGCGGTCGAAGTACGGAGCGAAGCGCCCCAAAGCTTGACCGGGGCGCTGTGACCGTCCGAAGTCCGAAGTCCGAAGTCGGACCAGCGGACACCGGACATCGGACGTCGGACATCGGACACCGGACACGACACCGGACATCGGACACCGGACATCGGACGACAAGCGTCAGAGAGCGATATGCCACGCAGACGAGAGATAGCCAAGCGCGAGGTTCCGCCCGATCCGATCTACTCCAGCCCGCTCGTCACCAAGTTCATCAACACGGTGATGAAGGAGGGCAAGCGCAGCACGGCGGAGGGGATCCTCTACCGCAGCTTCGACATCATCAAGGAGAAGACCGGCGACGACCCGCTCAAGGTGTTCAAGAAGGCGCTCGACAACGTCAAGCCGAGCCTCGAGGTCAAGTCGCGCCGGGTCGGCGGGTCGAACTACCAGGTGCCGGTCGAAGTGAACCCGAACCGCCGCCTCTCGCTCAGCATCCGCTGGCTGGTCACCTACGCGCGCAGCCGCGGTGACGGCAAGACGATGCAGGAGAAGCTGGCCAACGAGCTGCTCGACGCGTCGAACCTGCGGGGGGGCGCCGTCAAGAAGCGCGAAGACACGCATCGCATGGCGGAAGCCAACAAGGCCTTCGCCCACTATCGCTGGTAGGAACGTCGTCCGAAGTCCGACGTCGGACTGGTTGACATCGGACATCGGACATCGGACATCGGACGATCCGTTTAGTCAACAATGCCCAGGCAAGTACCGCTGAGTCGCACGCGGAATATCGGCATCATGGCGCACATCGATGCCGGGAAGACCACCACGACGGAGCGCATCCTGTACTACACCGGGATTACGTACAAAATCGGTGAAGTGCACGAGGGCACCGCGGTGATGGACTGGATGGAGCAGGAACAGGAGCGCGGCATCACGATCACCTCGGCCGCCACCACCTGCTTCTGGCGCGAGCACCGCATCAACATCATCGATACGCCCGGGCACGTGGATTTCACGGCCGAGGTCGAGCGGTCGTTGCGGGTCCTGGACGGCGCCGTCGCCGTCTTCGACGCGGTGGCCGGCGTCGAGCCGCAGTCCGAGACCGTGTGGCGGCAGGCGGACAAGTACCGCGTGCCGCGCATCTGCTTCGTCAACAAGATGGATCGCGTGGGCGCGGACTTCAAGGCCACGCTCGAGCAGATCCGGCGCAAGCTGCAGGCGAACCCGGTCGCGATCCAGCTGCCGATCGGCAGCGAGGACAAGTTCCAGGGTGTCATCGATCTGGTGGGCATGCGCGCCCTCCGCTACAAGGACGAAACGCTCGGCGCCGACGTCATCGTCGACGAGATCCCCGAGGAGTACCGGGCGGAGGCGCACGAGTACCGCGAGCACCTGATCGAGAAGATCAGCGAGTGGGACGACCGGCTGCTCGGGAAGTACCTGGTCGGCGAGGAGATCACTGCCGACGAGATCAACGCGGTGCTGCGGCGGCGCGCGATCGAATCGGTGCGGCGCGAGAAGGCGCCGTTCGTGCCCGTCATCTGCGGCGCGGCCTTCAAGAACAAGGGGGTGCAGCCGCTGCTCGACGCCGTCGTCGATTACCTTCCCTCGCCGGTGGACATCCCGCCGGTCATCGGCCTCGACCCGAACAAGGGCGAGGACGTCCAGGTCGAGCGGCCCGCCTCGGACGAGGCCCCGTTCTCGGCGCTCGCCTTCAAGATCATGACCGACCCGTTCGTCGGCCAGCTCGCCTTCATCCGCATCTACTCGGGCGTGATGATGTCGGGCTCGATGGTCTACAACGCGACCAAGATGCGGACCGAGCGCGTGGGCCGGCTGCTGAAGATGCACGCCAACAAGCGCGAGGAGATCAAAGAGGTCTTCGCGGGCGACATCGCGGCCGCCGTCGGGCTGCGCAGCGTGACGACCGGCGACACGATCTGCGACGAGAAGCACCCGATCGTGCTCGAGGCGATACAGTTCCCCGAACCGGTCATCACGCTGGCCATCGAGCCGAGGAGCAAGGCCGACCAGGAGAAGCTGGGACACGGTCTCGGCAAGCTGCAGGCCGAGGATCCGACCTTCCGCGTGCGCACCGACGTGGACACGGGCCAGGTGGTCATCTCCGGCATGGGCGAGCTGCACCTGGAGATCCTCGTCGATCGGCTGAGCCGCGAGTTCGGCGTCGAAGCCAGCGTCGGGCGGCCGCAGGTCGCCTACAAGGAGACGCTGACGCAGGCCGCCCAGGGCGAGGGCCGCTACATCCGGCAGACGGGCGGGCACGGCCAGTACGGCCACGCGAAGCTGCGCGTGCAGCCGCGCAAGCCGGGCGAAGGGTTCGAGTTCGTCAACGAGATCGTCGGCGGGGCGATCCCGCGCGAGTACATCAAGCCGGTCGAAGAAGGCATCAAGGAAGCGATGTCGGCCGGCGTGCTGGCCGGCTACCCGGTCGACGATGTGAGCGTGACGCTCTACGACGGCTCGTACCACGAGGTCGACTCCTCGGAGATGGCCTTCAAGATCGCCGGATCGATGGGGTTCAAGGAGGCCGCCCGCCACGCCAACCCCGTCCTCCTCGAACCGATCATGAAGGTCGAAGTGGTCGTGCCCGAGGAGTACATGGGCGATGTCATGGGCGACCTGACCGGCCGGCGCGGCCGGATCCTGTCGATGGAAGCTCGCGGCAGCACACAGATCATCAATGCGAAGGTGCCTCTGTCGGAGATGTTCGGCTACGCCACCGACCTGCGGTCACGAACCCAGGGCCGCGCTACCTATACGATGCATTTCGACCGATATGAGCAGGCGCCCCAGAACGTGAGCGAAGAGGTGGTCGCTCGCATTCAGGGCAAATAGCGGAGACGCAGTTCATGGCGAAAGAAAAATTCGACCGTTCGAAGCCGCACGTGAACATCGGGACGATCGGCCACATCGACCACGGCAAGACCACGCTCACCGCGGCGATGACGAAGGTGGCCGCACAAAAGGGCTGGGCCAAGTACGTGTCGTACGACGAGGTCGCCAAGGCGTCCGAGTCGCAGGGGCGCCGCGACGCCACCAAGATCCTGACGATCGCCACCAGCCACGTGGAGTACAGCACCGACAAGCGCCACTATGCGCACGTGGACTGCCCGGGCCACGCCGACTACATCAAGAACATGATCACGGGCGCAGCGCAGATGGACGGCGCCATCGTCGTTGTCAGCGCCACCGACGGCCCGATGCCGCAGACCCGCGAGCACATCCTGCTCGCCCGCCAGGTGCAGGTGCCCTACCTCGTCGTCGCGTTGAACAAGATCGACGCGGTGGACGACCCTGAACTGCTGGACCTGGTCGAACTCGAGGTCCGCGACCTGCTGACGAGCTACCAGTTCCCCGGCGATCCGAAGGTGAAGCACGAGGGCGGCAAGTGGGTCGTGTACCCAACCGACGCAGCGACGGGCACGCCGTTCGAGACGGAGCCCGAGGCTCGCGCTTACGCTGCGAAGTTGAAGGTCCCGGTGATCCGCGTGTCGGCGCTCAAGGCGCTGCAGGGGGATCCCGAGGCCGAGGCCGGCGTCCTGAAACTGATGCAGGCGATGGACGCGTACGTGCCGATCCCGCTGCGCGAGATCGACAAGCCGTTCCTGATGCCGATCGAAGACGTGTTCTCGATCTCGGGCCGCGGCACGGTGGTCACCGGCCGCGTCGAGCGCGGGCGCGTCCGGGTGGGCGAGGAAGTCGAGGTCGTCGGCTTCACCCCGACCTTCAAGCGCGTCGTCACCGGCGTCGAGATGTTCAAGAAGCTGCTCGACCAGGGCGAGGCGGGCGACAACATCGGCGTGCTCCTGCGCGGCACGGAGAAGACGGAAGTCGAGCGCGGCCAGGTGCTGGCCAAGCCGGGCTCCATCACGCCCCACACGAAGTTCGCGGCCGAGGTGTACGTCCTGAACAAGGAAGAGGGCGGCCGCCACACGCCGTTCTTCAACGGCTACCGGCCGCAGTTCTACCTGCGGACGACCGACGTCACCGGCACGCTGCACCTGCCCGAGGGCGTCGAGATGGTCATGCCGGGCGACAACATGAGCATCCGGGCCGAGCTGCTGACGCCGGTGGCCCTCGAGAAGGGGTTGCGCTTCGCCATCCGCGAAGGCGGCCGCACGGTCGGCGCGGGCACGATTTCGGAGATTCTCGAATAGGGCAGGTCGGGCAGGCAGGGCTGGTAGGGCTGGTGGGAAACACCCACCCGCCTCACCTGCCTCACCCGGCCCACCCGCCCCGACAGGATTCAGCAATGGCGACAGCGTTTGGCGACAAGATCCGCATCCGGCTGAAGGCGTACGACTATCGCGTGCTCGACCAGTCGACCACCGAGATCGTGGACACGGCGCGGCGAACAGGCGCGCGGCTGACGGGCCCGATCCCGCTGCCCACCGAGAAGAACAAGTGGACGGTGCTGCGGTCGCCGCACGTCGACAAGAAGTCGCGCGAGCAGTTCGAGATCCGGACGCACAAGCGCCTGATCGACATCTACGAGCCGACGCCGCAGACCGTGGACGCGCTGATGAAGCTCGACCTGCCGGCCGGCGTGGACGTCGAGATCAAGGCCTTCGGCAAGGAACGGAAATAGGCGCGCGCGTGTGAGGCGTGCGCGCCCTGGCTTAAGGCTCAGGGCTCAGGGCTTAGGGCCGTGTCCGGCTTAAGCCTCTGCAGCCTCGAGTCCCGGACAGGCCATAAGCCTTAAGTCCTAAGCCTTGAGCCCCTGAGAATCGCTATGGTGACTGCAATCATCGGCAGGAAGGTCGGGATGACGCAGCTGTTCGACGAGGACGGCACCGTCCAGCCCGTCACCGTCATCAAGGCCGGGCCGTGCGTGGTCGTGCAGGCCAAGACCGCCACTACCGACGGCTACCAGGCCGTGCAGCTGGGGCTGGTCGAAGAGCGGCCGGCGCGCGTGAACAAGGCGCTGACGGGCCACTACAAGAAGGCGAACGTGCCGCCCACGCGCGTGCGCCGCGAGGTGAAGTTGCACCCCAACGCGGCTGCCGCGTTGGGAGCCCCGCAGCAGACGGACGGCGACGGGCTGAAGCCCGGCGACCAGGTGCTGGTCAACGCGATCTTCGCCAGGGGCGAGCGCGTGGACGTCATCGGCGTCAGCCGCGGCCACGGCTTCCAGGGCGTCATGAAGCGCCATCACTTCAGCGGCGGCGCGGCCACCCACGGCTCGATGTTCCACCGCGCGCCGGGATCCATCGGCGCCTCCTCCTACCCCTCGCGCGTCATCAAGGGGATGCGCGCGGCCGGACGCATGGGCGGCAGGCGCACCACGACGCTGAACCTGCGGGTGGAGAAGGTGGACGGCGAGAACCACCTGCTGCTGGTTCGCGGCGCGGTGCCGGGCGCAGACGGCGGCTACGTGCTCATCCGCAAGGCGGTGGCAGCGAAGCCCGAACCCAAGCCCCAGGTCGAGAAGCCGGCCAAGGGCGGGAAGAGATAGGAATCAGGAATCAGGAGCCGGGAGCCAGGAGCGGCAGCGCCAGTTCCTGAATCCCGATTCCTGACTCCTGAATCCTGAGAAGTTCCTATGACACTAGACGTCGTCAACGACCAGAACGAGAAAGTCGGCACGGTCGACATCAAGGACGACCTGCTCGCCGGCACGAAGCTGCACCTGGCGTGGCAGTCGGTCGTGCACGCCAACGCGGCCGAGCGCCGCGGGACGCACGCGACCAAGACCCGTGCGATGGTGAGCGGCAGCGGCAAGAAGCCGTGGCGGCAGAAGGGCACCGGCCGCGCGCGAGTCGGCGAGACCCGCAACCCGCTGTGGCGCAAGGGCGGCGCGACGTTCGGGCCGCAGCCCCGCAGCTACGACTACACGGTGCCGCGCAAGGTGGAGCGCGGCGCGCTGAAGGCGGCGTTCGCGGCCAAGGTGCAGGAGCAGGCCGTGGTCGTGGTGGACCGGCTGGCGGCCGAAGATCACAAGACCAAGGCGGCAGCCGAGATGCTGCGGCGGCTCGGCGCGGACGGCAAGACGCTGCTCGTCGACGTGCAGCCCGACCCGCAACTGGCCCTGGCCGTGCGGAACCTGCCCGGCGTGCGGTTCGTGTCCAGCGGGCGCGTGACGCCGCGGGACCTGCTCGACTGCACCCGGGTCATCGCGACGCAGGCGGCAGTCGAGCGGCTGCGGGACGTGCTCGCGGCGTCGCAGACGGCTCCGGGCTCCGGGCTCCAGGCTCCAGCACGGCTGAAGCCCGAAGCCTGAAGCCTGAAGCCGTTGTGAAGCAAGGGAACCGACATGAACCTCACAGACGTGATCCGGCGGCCGCTCATCACCGAGAAGACCTCGATCCTGCGCGAGGACGGGCGCACGATCGTCTTCGAAGTGGCAACCGGTGCGAACAAGGTGGAGATCAGGCAGGCGATCGAGAAGCTGCTCGGCACCAAGGTCGCCAGCATCCGGACGACGATCGCCCACGGCAAGGTCAAGCGGCAGGGCCGCTTCGCCGGCCGGCGCGCCGACTGGAAGAAGGCGTACGTCCGGCTGCGGGACGGCGAGAAGATGCCGGAGTTCCTCGAAGGCGCATGAGACGGCTCCCGGCTCCTGGCTCCGGGCTCCAGCACGGCGGAAGCCCGAAGCCCGACGCCTGAAGCCCTCGCAAGGATCGACATATGCCCATTCGCAAATACAAACCGACGTCGGCGGGCCGGCGCTTCCAGACGGTGCAGACCTACGAGCACCTGACGGAGACGGAGCCCTACAAGCCGCTGACCGAGCCGCAGCGCAAGTCGGGCGGCCGCAACAACCGCGGCGAGATCACCGTGTGGTGGCGCGGCGGCGGTCACAAGCGGATGTACCGCCTCATCGATTTCAAGCGCGACAAGCGGGACATCCCGGGCAAGGTCGCCACCATCGAGTACGACCCGAACCGCTCGTCCTGGATTGCGCTGGTGCACTACGCCGACGGCGAGAAGCGCTACATCCTGCAGCCGTTCGGGCTGAAGGTCGGCGACACCGTCGTGGCGGGCGACAACGTCGACATCCTGCCGGGCAACGCCCTGCCGCTCAAGAACATTCCGCTCGGCACGATGGTGCACAACGTCGAGCTGCGCCCGGGCAAGGGCGGGCAGATCGCGCGCAGCGCGGGCTCGTCGGTGCAGGTGGTGGCCAAGGAAGGCGACTACGCCTCGGTCAAGATGCCATCGGGCGAAATCCGCCTCATCAACCAGGCGTGCCTCGCGACGGTGGGCCAGGTGGGCAACCTGGATCACGAGAACGTGTCGTTCGGCAAGGCGGGCCGCAGCCGCTGGCTGGGCAAGCGCCCGCACGTGCGCGGCGTCGCCATGAACCCGGTCGATCATCCGCTGGGCGGTGGTGAAGGCAAGACCTCGGGCGGCCGCCATCCGGTGACGCCGTGGGGCATGCCGACCAAGGGCTACAAGACGCGCAACCGGAAGGCGACCGACGCGTTCATCGTGCAGAGGCGGAAGAAATAGTAACGCGCCCCCCGAACCACGGGCGCGTTACTAGAGCACAGAGAAGAGCATGAGCAGATCAACGAAAAAGGGCCCGTTCGTCGACACGCCGTTGCTCGAGAAGATCGAGACGATGAATCGCGGCGGCGAGAAGAAGGTCGTGCGCACGTGGTCGCGCCGCTCGACGGTGGTGCCCGAGATGCTCGGCCACACGCTGGCCGTGCACAACGGGAAGAAGTTCATCCCGGTGTACATCACCGAGAACATGGTCGGCCACAAGCTCGGTGAGTTCTCCGCGACGCGCCTGTTCAAGGGGCACACGACCAGGGCGGAAAAGGCGGCAACGATCGCGCCCGCCGGGGCGCCCCCGGCGGCGGCGGCTGCTGCGGCGGCGCCGGCCGCCCCGAAGGCGGGGAGTCAGTCATGATCGAGGCGCGTGCATCCGCCCGCTACGTCCGGACCTCGGCGCAGAAGGCCGGCCTGGTCCTGGACCAGATTCGGGGACGGGACGTCAACCAGGCGCTCGCCGCGTTGCGCTACTCGCGCAAGGCGGTCGCGCGCGATGTCGAGAAGGTGCTGCGATCGGCCATCGCCAACGCGCAGCAGCAGGACGGCTTCGGCGGCGACGTCGAGCGGCTCTACGTGCTGACGGCCTATGCCGACCAGGGGCCGTCGCAGAAGCGCGTGCGGCCGGCGCCGATGGGACGCGCCTTCCGGGTCGTCAAGCGCACTGCGCACCTGACGGTGCGCGTGGCCGAGCGGCCGCTGGAAATCGCCGAGGTCGCCGAGCAGCCGCCCAAACGGGTGCCGGCGAAGGCGACGCCCGAGGCGCAGACCGTCGAAGCGCGGCCGGCGGCCGAACGGCGGCCGGCGCGCAAGCCGCGGCCGAAAACCAAGCCGGCCGCCAGGGCCAAGGCGAAAGTCAAAGGCGCGGCACGAGCCGGGGCGTCGAAGCCGACCAAGGCGCCGGCCAAGGTCAAGCGCGGGGTGGGGAAGACGAAGAAGGGACAGTAAGGCGCAGGCAGTCGGCCTTAGGCTTTCGACTCTGGGCTTTGGGCGCCCAGAGCCAAAAGCCGAAGGCCTAAAGCCCTAAGAGGAGCAACTGTGGGTCAGAAGGTCCACCCGTACGGTTTCCGGCTCGGCTTCAACAAGACGTGGCGGTCGCGCTGGTATGCGGACCGCGACTACGCCAAGTTGCTGCACGAGGATCTTGCCTTGCGCGCCAGCCTCAAGAAGCGGTTCGCGCACGCCGGCGTCTCGAAGATCGAGATCGAGCGCGCGGCCAACAAGCTGAAGATCGACATCTACACGTCGCGGCCCGGCATCATCATCGGCCGCAAGGGCGCGGAGGTCGACAAGCTGAAAGCCGAGATCCAGAAGCGCACCAACCGCGAAGTCTTCATCAACATCCAGGAGATCCAGAAGCCCGAGCTCGACGCGCAGCTCATCGCCGAGTCGGTGTCGATGCAGCTCGAGAAGCGCGTCGCGTTTCGCCGCGCCATGCGCAAGGCGGTCGAATCGGCGCTGCGGTTCGGCGCCCGCGGCATCAAGGTGCGCGTGTCGGGGCGGCTGAACGGCGCCGAGATCGCGCGCTCCGAGTGGTACCTGCACGGGCAGCTGCCGCTGCAGACGCTCCGGGCCGACATCGACTACGGCTTTGCCGAGGCGAACACCACCTACGGGCAGATCGGCGTCAAGGCATGGCTCTACAAGGGCGAACGGCTCACGCCGCGGACCGGGCGCGAAGAGGACTACCGGATGCCGCGGCGCGAACGGGGCGGACGGGAAGCCAGGGGATAGGAATGCGATGACATCGTTCGAAGTCCGAAGTCCGAAGTCCGAGGTCGACATCGGACACCGGACACCGGACATCGGACGACGCATGCAGCGATAGCGCGGGTACGAACATGTTGATGCCGAAGAAGGTCAAGTACCGGAAACAGCAGCGCGGCCGGATGGCCGGCAAGGCCTGGCGCGGGTCGGACGTCTCGTTCGGGGACTACGGCCTGAAGGCGCTCGAGCCGTGCTGGATGACCGCGCGGCAGATCGAAGCGGCCCGCGTCGCGATGACGCGCTTCATCAAGCGCGGCGGCAAGATCTGGGTGCGCGTGTTTCCGGACAAGCCGGTCACCAAGAAGCCGCAGGAAACGCGCATGGGCAAGGGCAAGGGCGCGCCGGAAGAGTGGGTGTCGGTGGTGCGCCCGGGCAAGGTGCTGTTCGAGATGGAAGGCGTCACCGAACTGGAAGCGCGCGCAGCGATGCGCCTGGCCGCCGCCAAGCTGCCGATCCGCACCAGGTTCGCCACCCGCTTCGCCGAGGAGAAAGCGCTATGACGACGACCAAGGCGCGCGACCTGCGGGAGCTGAGCGTGGACGATCTGCGGCGCAAGGCCACGGACCTGACCGATCAGATCTTCCGGCTGCGCATCCAGAAGGCCATGGGGCACCTGGACGTGCCGTTGAAGGTGCGGACCACGCGCCGCGCGCTGGCGCGCGTGAGGACGGTGCTCGCCGAGAAGACGCGGCACCAGGCGGGTTCGGGTGCGGCCGGCACGCCGTCGCGCTCGTCCGGGCCGGCCGAAAGCGAGAGCTGAACGGGTATGGCTGTCAAATCATCGGTGCGGGGCGTCGTCACCAGCGACAAGATGGATCAGACGGTGGTCGTGGCCGTCGAGCGCCAGGTGCGTCACGGCCTCTACGGCAAGATCCAGCGCCGGACCTCGAAGTTCATGGCGCACAACGACGGTAACACGGCGCGCGCCGGCGACCTCGTGGAGATCGTCGAGAGCCGCCCGCTCAGCCGGCGCAAGCGGTGGGTCGTGACGCGGGTCGTGCAGCGCGCCAATCAGACGGTCGCGTCCGCGGCGGCCGAA
>Ga0315279_10005226_pt1 | contig 16959 bp, 16 predicted proteins | sample YL17G06_20_MG_FD_203694 | JGI IMG/M metagenome (GOLD analysis project Ga0315279, IMG submission 203694) | Sediment microbial communities from Yellowstone Lake, YNP, Wyoming, USA - YL17G06_20 | ecosystem: Environmental > Aquatic > Freshwater > Lake > Sediment | place: USA: Wyoming | collected...
GAAGGTCCGGAGCTGGGAGGACGATCGGAACCACCGGCAGTGCGGCGTTCAGTGGCACTTCACCACCGCCGACGCCCGCGTCAGCTTGCGCCGTCTCCACCCACAGGTTCAGCTGTCATGAAGCACTCGCCCAGCACCGCCACTCGATCTCGCGATCCGCCATCTTCCCATACGTCGCACGGTTAGGCGCGGTCAGAGCCACCAAACACCGCCACGTTCATCCGCTCGACCACTCGACTGGTATGGGCCTCGGTCAGGTGCGCGTACCGCTTTACCATCGCCAGCGTCTTGTGCCCGAGGATCTCGGCGATCTCGGCGAGCGTGGCGCCGTTCATGGCCAGGTACGATGCGGCGGTGTGCCGCAGGTCGTGGAATCGGAAGTCCTCGATCCCCGCGTGCTTCAGCGCGCTCTCCCACGCGGCCCGGACGCTGATCGGTCTTGGTTGCGCGCTGCCGAGGATCCGGGTTGGGAACACCAGATTCGTGTCGATCCGGCGCACCCTCGACAACGCGCGGAGCTCTTCGAGGGCCGGTCCCGCCAAGGGCAGCGCTCGTGCCGTCCCATTCTTCGTGTCCTCGGGGAGAAGCGCGAGCCGCCGTCGATCGAAGTCCACCCTGTCCCACGTGAGGTTCATGATCTCGCCGCGCCGCATGCCCGTGCTAATCGCGAGCAGGACGACGCAGGAGAGGTAGGGGTCCCGGCTCTGCCGGCAGGCTTCCAGCACACGCGTTCGCTCGTCGTCCGACAGGAACCGAACCCGTCCCTTCGGCTCCTTCGGCTTGGAGACCCGGCGCATCGGCGTGTCGTCTACCCAGCCCCACTCCTTCACCGCCATCGTATAGGCGTGGCTGAGTGCGGCCATGTAGCGGGTGACGGTGCTTGGAGACCGCCGCACGCCGTACCTCGTCGTGCCGCTGGCGAGTTCATCCCGCGCCCCCGCGACGAGTGCAGGGGTGACGTCGGAGAGCAGCAGTTCACCGATGCGCTCCCGCCACCATCGGTACTGCGGCGCCTGCGCTTCGCGCGTGGTCCTACGCTTCGCAGGGAGCACGTCGCGGACGTAGCGGTCGATCATGTCCGCAACTGTGTGCTTCTTCGCCTCGACCGTCTTGAAGTAGCGCCCGGCCTTGATCTCCGCCTCGGTCTGCTGCGCCCACTCCTTTGCGTCGGTTCTCCGGTCGAATGTCGCCGAGACCGGAGCGTGCCCCTTGAGCCGGATCTGCACCCGGTAGTGCATGCGACCGTCGCCATCCGTCCGCTCTTGGATCGTCGCCATCGGACACCCTTCCAGCCGGGGGTTGCGTATGATTTGTACCGTGTGATCAGAAGCTTGGAGCCTGAACCATGTGGCACGCGCAGTGCCGGAGGCGGCACCACGGCCACCGGCCGCGACATTCGACCGTCGCCCACAACGTAGGATGATACATCATGGGGCAGACGGGCGCAAATGCCAGTCGGCGCGGCTTGGAGAAAGCTAAGGAATGCCCAGGGCACATCGATGGCACAGTAACGTGGAATGCTGCGACGCATTGCCGCGAACTGTGCCGTGAGTGTGCCTTGAAGGCCTCAGAGGGCACTCATGACAGTAGTGACGGCATGGATAAGTACTTGAGAAATAAGGAATACCCCGGGCCGGAATTGAACCGGCAACCCCAGGATTAGGAATCCTGTGCTCTATCCAGTTGAGCTACCGGGGCAGAATCAGCGGGAAACCTAAGTATAACCTCGTCGCGGGGCCTCAGGCAAGGCACGATGTGCCGCGAGCGCCTCGTCGAGGAGCGCCGCCATCCGCTCCGTCTGTCCGCGGCGTGAAAGCTGCTCCGCTCCTGTCATCGGCGGCCGGCCAGAGAGACCATTCTGGCGCCACGCGCGGAAGAGCTGCGCGAACCGCTCGCGGATGCCGGCCGCGTCGCCATGCTCGATGACGCCCGGCGCGCCCACGTCGCGGAGGAGGCGATCGATGTCGCCGCCGATCGGCGCGAGCGCGAGGATTGGCCGGCCGCTGGCCGCGTACTCGAAGATCTTCGCGCTTATCAAGTTCTCGACGCCGACGAACAGTAGCGCCGTCGCCCGGCGCACCCATGCGATCGCCTCGCCATGCGGGACGAATCCGACGAAGTCGGCGCGATCGGCGAGCCCGTGGCGCTCGAGCTCGCTCCGCACGCCGCCGTGTATCCTGCCGACGAACACGAGGCGCAGCGCCTCGCGGAGCCCTGCGTCCGCCGCCGCCATCTCGCCGAGCACCCGGAAGAGCGTGCTCGTGTCTTCCTGGGCGATGAGGTTGCCGACGTAGACGAGGGCGAAGCGATCCCGTATCGCCGCGACCTCGCCGCGGAAGTCCTCCTCCTCGTACCCGTTCCGCACGACGGTCGCCCCGGCGGCCTCCGGGCCGAGCGAATCGCGCACCAGCTCGTTCACCGTCGCGATCCGGGTCGCCCGGCGGACGCAGGACTGCTCGAGGTGCTCGTCGACGCGGCGTGCGAGCCCGATGCGCGGCAAGTCGGCATTGTAGTAGATCTTCGTCCAGGGATCGCGGAAGTCGGCCACCCACGGCAGCTTGGTCCGGCGGGCGACGCCACGGCCGATGAGGTGGACCGAGTGGGGCGGGCTCGACGTGAGGATCGCGTCGATGCCGCCCTGCCGGATGATCCGCTCGGCGGCGCGCCGCGCGAAGGGCACCCAGCCGATCCGCGCGTCGGGGATGAACAGGTTCGCCCGCACGAAGCCCGCGATTCGTGCGAGGAGGCCCGGCGCCGCGGTCTGCCCCACGTGCCCGACCGGGACCGCCTCATGCACCGGCCGGCCGCGCAGCCGGTTGTAGAAGCCAAAGGGTTCGATCGCGCGCGCGCGGTACACCGGCACCGTCGGCGGCACGAGGTCGAGGCCGCGCTCGTCGCGGTTGAAGAAGGTGCCGTCCTGCACCGTCAGGATGACGGGGTCCCACCCGAAGGAGGGTAGATGGCGGACGAAGCCGAGGGCGCGCTGCACGCCCGGGCCGCCCGCGGGAGGGAAGTAGTATGTGACGATGAGCACGCGCGGCATGGTCAGGGCGCCTCTGCTTCGCCGCCCTGCGCGCGCGGCATGACGCGGCCGAGCGCGCCGTCGAGGTCGGGGATCCGTGTCGTCATCCCGGCGAGCGAACCGAGCGCGTACGCGGCCTCGCGCATGAGGAACATGAGAGGCGTCGCCACGAGGGCGACCAGATGCCGCACGCGCCGCCAGCCATCGATGCCGATGGCCGCGAGGAACGCTGCCGCGGCGACGACGACCGTCACGCCGACGACGCGCGGCGCACCGCCCGCCGCGATCGCCGCGACCGCGCCGAGACCCGCTGTCCACTCCGCGAGCGGCACCAGGTAGAGCGGGTCGAGGAGCCCGGGATCGTGGCGCCCCATCCATAGACGCGCGCGGCCCATCCGGTAGAGCTGCCGCGCCCAACCCGAGAGCGTCGTCCGGCGGCGGTGGTACACCCACGCGTCCGGAGCGAATGCGGCCCTCAGGCCAAGCCGGGTCACGCGCCAGCTCAGAAGGACGTCCTCGCCATACCAGATCGTCGGGAACCCGCCGACGGCCACCGCCGCCTCGCGCCGCACGGCCATGTTGAACGATCTCGGGTGGTAACGCCCACCGCGCGTCCGCGCCGCGCCGCGAACGCCGCCGGTGACGAGAAACCCGGTCATGAGATAGTCGACGAGCCGCGCGAGAAGCGGGTCGTCGGGCATGCTTCGGTCGGGGCCACCGGCGATGCCGACCTCCGCATCGGCGAATGGCGCACGGAGGGCGTCGAGCCAGCCGGGGTGCGCGAGGCAGTCCGTATCGACGAAGACGACGAGGCGGCCGCGCGCCGCGGCGATGCCGCGGTTTCGGCCGGTGCCCGGGCCCTCCCTCCCCTGCGCGATGATCCGACCCCGGTCGCCGAGCGGCCCGAACACCGGCGTCACGCGGTCGATCGTCGCATCCGTGGAGCCGTCGTCGACGAGGATGACCTCCACGTCCGGGCGCGCGAGATCGTCTTCAAGGGACCGCAGAAGCCCGAGCAGCTCCGCCGCGCGGTTGTACGTCACGACGACGAGCGAGACGGCCACGTCAGAGGCACCCGTGCCCTGCCGCGGAGGCTGCATCAGAGCAGGCCCTTCGTGGACGGGACACCCTCGATGGCCGGATCGAGGGCGCACGCCTGCGCGAGCGCGCGCGCCGTTGCCTTGAAGCACGCCTCGACGGCATGGTGCGCGTTGCCGCCGCGGAGGAGGTCCAGGTGGAGCGTGAGCCGCGCGCTCCGAGCGAGGGCGCGGAAGAACTCCCACGCGAGCTCGACATCGAGGTCGCCGACGCGCTCGATGGCAAGCGCAGCCTCGATCGTGCAGTGCGCGCGGCCGGAGAGGTCCACGACGGCGCGGGCGAGACACTCGTCCATCGGCACGTGGGCGACGCCGTAGCGCGCGATGCCTCGCTTCTCCCCGAGCGCCTCGGCGAGCGCCTTGCCCAGGCAGATGCCGACGTCCTCGACCGTGTGGTGCCCGTCGACGCGGAGGTCACCGCTGCAGGTCAGCCCGATCGCCATGCGCCCGTGCCGGGCGAACAGCGCGAGCATGTGGTCGAAGAAGCCGATGCCGGAGGTGCCGGTCAGCGTGCCCGGCCCGTCGAGCTCGAGCGACAGCGCGATGTCGGTCTCCGCGGTTGTCCGCCGAATCTCCGCCTTGCGCACCCCGACGCTGTCAGTCATGGCCGTCCTCCATCACCGCCCGCAAGGCGGTCAGGAACTGGTCGTCCTCGTCCGGCGTGCCGACGCTCACCCGCAGGGCGTGGTCGAGGAGCGGGTAGGCGCTCACGTTGCGGATGAGCACGCCCCGCTCGTGGATCGCGCGAAACACGTCTCTCGGCGCGCGCGGCGTCTCGAAGAGAAGGAAGTTCGCCGCCGACGGGTAGACGCGCACGTGTCGCACCGCCTGCATGGCGGCGAAGAGCCGATCGCGCTCCTCGCGCAGCCGGGCGATCACGGGCGTGAAGCGCGCCCAGTTGCGCACGACGACGCTGGCCGCGGCGATCGAGAGGAAGTTGATGTTGTACGGCAGCTTGGCCTTGGCGATCTCGGCGGCGATATCGGGCGCGCACGCCGCGTAGCCGACGCGTAGGCCCGCGAGGCCGCCCGCCTTCGAGAACGTCCGCAGCACGACGAGCCGCGGGTAGTCGGCAAGCAGTGGCATCGCGGAATCGCCGCCGAACTCGACGTACGCCTGATCGGCGACCACCAGGCCCGGCGCCGCGTCGCAGATCCGCCGCCAGTCGTCGAGGGCCAGCGCGCTGCCGGTTGGGTTGTTCGGCGAGCACAGCACGATCACCGACGGGCGGTGCCGCTCGATGGCCGCGATGATCTCCGGCACGTCGAACGCCATGTCCTCGCGGCGCAGGAGCACCTCGACCACCTCGGCGCCGTTGATGCCGCCGAGGAGGCGGTAGAGCGTGAACGTCGGCTGGCAGAGGAGCACCTTCACTCCCGGCCCGCACGTGACGGCGAGGATCGCCTGAATGAGCTCGTTCGACCCGTTGCCCGCGAGCATGCCCTCGCGCACCCAGCCGACATGCTCGGCCAGGAGCGCGCGGAACTCGTCCGGCACGAAGTCCGGGTAACGGCCCCACGGCCGCCGCATGGCGAACCGGAGCACCTCCTCCTTGAGGTCGTCAGGCACCTCGTACGGGTTCTCGTTCTGGTTCAGCTTCACCGGCGCCGCGAGTGCCGCAAGCGTGTACGGCGGGAGCTCCCGAACGCGCGCCTTGATCGGATCAACCGGCATCACGAGCCTGCCCGCGAGCGAACGCGCTGGGGGGATATGCGCCAAGCCCTTGCTCCAACCGGCAGAGAGAAGATACGAGGATGCAGGACGGCCCTCGGCAGCCGTCCCGCGCGACACGTCGGCGTGGCCGCGCGCCGGTCACTTCTTCGGCGCGACGACGCCCTTGACGAGTATGAGGTTCGCATAGAGTGCGGTCTCGCCCGTCATCACGATCGCGTAGGCGTTCCGCTTCGTGAACTCGTAGAACTCGAACCGCTCGAGTTCAATGAGCTCGATGTCGCGGCTTTCGGCCTTCCGAAGGATCTCGCGGTACTTGGCCCAGATCGGTGGCTCCGCCGTGCCTTCAGGGACCGCCATCACGTACGCCGAGCGCCCGCCCGTGTCCACCGGGAGAAGCTGCAGCAGGTCCCGCAGGAGGTCGGGCACGCCCATGCCGTCCGCGCGGATGACGTAGTCGGCCCCCTGGCTCTCGCCCGGGAAGTTGCCGTCCGCGAGCACGATGTGATCGCCGTGTCCCATCCGGCCGAGGACCTCCAGCAGCTCCGGCGATATGCTCATCGGGATGCCCTTCAGCGCTGACATCGGAACCATCCTTTCCTGGTGGACATCGAACTCCCTGCGCGCCGGCCGCGACGTCGGGCCGGGGCGCACCCCCTTGGCGTACACGGACAAAATCAGGACGTTCTAGTGCCGGTGGGGCCATTCACAAAGATAGGCGGAAAGGGCACCAAGGTTCAAGCGGGTCGCCTGCAGGGCAAGTCCGGTATATCGAGAGGGGATACGGCATGGTAGGGTTGATTGCGCTCGTCGCGCTATGGGCCGCGCTCGCCATCCTGGCGGTTGGCGCGCGCTCGGTCGCCCGCCCCTGGCGGATTGGCATCGGCGGGATCGTCGTCGCGTATGGCGCGGTCATGTGGTACGTGCTCGCGACGAGTTACCTCGCGAATCGGAACGATCTGGGCGACTTTCCGGCCCGACAGGCCGAGGCCGCCGCTCGCATGCGCATGGTGCTGAAGGACAACCCCGACTCGCTCGCCCACGACTCGCTCGTCGTCGCGGCGCGGACCCTGGAGAAGCGGCTCGCCGACGCGGGTGCCGCGTTCGGGCCGCGCACGTGGCGCGTCGTCTGGCGGGCGCACGTCGTGCCCTCGTTCGACGCGCAGTTCGTGGCGCGGAACCTCCGCACGCTCGTCGGCGTCCCGCCGCTTCTCGCGTACGCCCGCGCGCGCTACAATGCACAGATGAGGGACCTCATCGCGTGCCGGGATAGCACTGCGCCGGCCTTCCCTTTCGTGGTGAGCGCGACCGCGAGCTTCATGGACAACATGATCAATGAGAGCCAGACGGCCAGCCGGACGGCTCTGATGCTCTGCGATACGTTGAGCCTGGCGTACGACGACCCCGCTGACCCGCGGAGTTCCGCGCGCCGCCTCGCCATGCTCGCCGACCGCACGATCGCCATGCACGCGAAGATCGACGAGGTGTTCCAGATCGCCTGCGGCGCCTTCGAGCAATCCCTCAGCCTCCGCGTCGTCCGCGCGTACCAGGTCGCCGAGCAGCCCGATACCGCGTGGACACCGTACAGCCCGCTCTTCCTCGACATGGACCAGGTCTTCATCGGGTACAACCAGGTGAACTGCTTCGACGTACGATGGATGGGGGACCCGCCGCGGCCGACCATCGGCGCTCCCGACGCGATCTGCAGGCTCGACTGCGAGACGACGGGGCCGTGGCCGGCCGGTCAGGGCCGGTGGGTCGACTCGACCACGGGCGCGAGCGGGCCGACGTACGTCGTCGGGCTCGCCACCTTCCGCCGATACGCCGCCAGCGCACAGCTCGCGAAGTGGCCGGGACAGCCGGACCTGCGTCTGGCCGGAGCCACCGGCACGCTCGAGGACCTGTACCTGTCCGGCGTTCCCGCCAGCACCGTCTCCGAAAGCGAACTCCGTCCGACCAGCAGGCCGAGGGCCGTTCGGTGAGCCTGAGCGGGCACGTGACCGAGTTCCCGGTGCGACTGAAGGAGGTGGCGTACGATCACGTCTACTTCGGCACGGCATTCACCTGGTTCGAGGTCGGCCGGAGCGAGCTGAGCCGCGCGGCGGGAATGCCGTACGCGCGGCTCGTCGAGCGTGGGCTCGGCTCCTTCGTCACGTGGGCCGTCGCCGACTACCGCCGACCCGTCCCTCCGACGGGATTGGCGCGGGTCGAGGCTCGCCTCGCCGCGATGACGCGCCTCCGCTTCACCTTCGCCTATGCGATCCGCGGCGCCGGCTCCCACGGACCGTGCGTGACCGGCTACAGCGAGCACGCCATGGCGGAGACGTCGGGCAAGCTCTGCCGCGTCCCGCCCGACTTCGTCGCGGCGTTCGTGCCGACGGGCGAGGAGGTGCCCCGCGTCGAGCCTGCGGGGCCGGAGAATGTGCTCTGGCGACACCGCCTGCGCGTGCGCTACGAAGAGACCGACGGGATCGGCGTCGTCTACTACGGCAACTACTTCGCCCTCATGGAGGCGGCGTGGAGCAGTCGCCTCGCCGGCGGGCCGTGGGATATCGCGCTCAACCTGCCGCGGGGACGCGCGCTCGGCGTCATCCATGCCGAGTGCCGCTACCTCGCCTCGGCGCGCTACGATGACCTCCTCGTCATCGAGGTCGGTGTCCGCGCGATCGGCCCGGTGCGCGTCGCCCTCGACTACCGCATCGCGAACGAGGAGACGAGGACGACCCTTGCCCTTGGCCGGACCATCCACGCCCTGACGATCGACGGCCGGCCCGCCCGGATACCGCCTGATCTCTGGGAGGCGCTTGGCGTCGCTCGGGAGACGTCCTGAGCTCGCGCGCGTTCCGTGCCGGGAGAGGGAGCCATCCATGCGCCGTGGAGTCGCCGCGCGCCTGATCACGCCGGATCGCCCCGTGTGGATGTCCGGGTACGGCTCGCGGGACCGAGAGAGCGAGGCGGTCCACGGGGGTCTCCTCGTGAAGGCCCTCGCCCTCGACTCCGGGGACGGACCCGTCGTCATCGTCACGTCCGACCTCCTCTACTTCAGCGACGGACCGCGATTCGTCCTCGGCCACGCGAACCACGTCCGCCACTACATCCCATCGCGCAGCGTCCGCCTCTCGGGCGGATACGAGGCCGAGAGCCACTTCTACCACCGCGTGCCCTCCGCGTACGACGCGTCCGCGGAGGACGTCCTGGCCGAGGCGGCGCGGCGCATGCTCGGCTGACGTCGTCGCCGCCTGGATCCCCGCGATGGGGAACGCCGTCTCATGACAACGGCGCGGCGGCGAGCGCCCGCTGCGTCACCGCCCAGACTGATGTCGCATCGCCGTCCGCGGACGCGGCACCTACCCGTGTGCCGGCCGTCCGGCGGCTCCGGCGAGCGATCACTCGCGAACGAAGACCGATCGATGATCCGCCATCTCTACGTCCACGTGCCCTACTGCGTGAAGAAGTGCCCCTACTGCGACTTCTTCTCGGTGGACGACGACCATCGGCGGCCCGAGTTTCTCGACGCGCTCGCTCGGGAGTTCCCGGCCGCGCTGGACCGCCTTGGCTTCGCGCTGCCCGTCGAGGTGGACACGATCTACCTCGGCGGTGGCACGCCGACGCATCTGCCGCCGGGTGACGTCGAGCGCCTTGGCCGGATCATCCGGGAGAACGTGCGACCGGCGCCGGGCTGCGAGTGGACGGTGGAAGCGAACCCGGAGTCGGCCACGCCGGCGCAGCTCGCGCGCTTCCGCGAGATGGGCGTCACGCGAGTGAGCCTCGGCGTGCAGTCGTTCAACGCGGGCGAGTTGGCCCTCTTGGGCCGAGCGCACTCGGCCGAGGACGTGGCGGCAGCGGCGGCCGCGATCCGCTCGCTCGACTTCGCGTCGTGGAGCCTGGACATCATCTTCGGCGTCGCGGGCCAGTCGCTGCAGACATGGCGACGGAGCGTCCGGCGAGCGCTCGACCTTGGGCCGCCGCACATCTCCGCGTACGCGCTCATGATCGAGCCGGGGAGCCGGTTCGCCTCCGACGCCTGCCCGGAAGCATACTGCGCGCCGGACGAGGTCGCGGCGGCTCAGTACCGCTGGCTGATGGACGAGCTTGCCCGCGCGGGCTACGAGCACTACGAGGTGTCGAACTACGCGCGGCCGGGCCACCGATCGCGCCACAACGAGGCGTACTGGCTCCGACGGCCGTACCTCGGGCTTGGCCCTTCGGCGCACTCCTTCGACGGCGAGCGGCGCTGGTGGAATGTCCGGAGCATCGATGGATACCTCGACCGTCTGGGCGCGGGCGAGCTGCCGATCGCCGGGAGCGAGGTCCTCGCGCCTGACGAGGTGGCCGAGGAGACGGTCATGCTCGCGCTGCGCCGCGCGGAGGGCCTCCGCTGGTCCGATATCCCGCTCGGGCGCCGCGCGCGCCTGCGGACGGGGCTTGCCCAGCTCTCGGAGGCGGGGCTGATCGTCGCGGACGAACGAGGCATCCGCCTGGGGATCGAGGGATGGTCCGTCGCCGACGCGCTCGTCCGGCGCGTGCTGGGGCTGCTCGTCCGGGCGCCATGACGAGCGACCCGTCCACGCGGCTGGAAGCCCGCGGTTGGCCGTCTTTTCCTTGACCGGGTCCCGCTGCTCGCGGTATCATCTTCTATGGACCAGACCCGCGTCTTGATGTCGTCGAATCGTACCTGGACAATACACCATCGGCTGCGACCCGTGAGACTCCGTCCCTCCATCCTCGCCATCATACTGCTCGGCACCCTCCTCACAGCGCCCGCCGCGACACGCGCGGCCGAGCGGCAGCTCATCTGGCCGCTGGAGGGCCGGATCGCCTTCACCTCGACCTTCGGCGAGTACCGCACGGGCCGCTACCATGCCGGGGTCGATTTCTCTACCGGCGGCCGCAACGGGCTGCCGCTGCAGGCGGTGGACGACGGGTACGTGTGGCGCGTAAGCACCTCGGCCTACGGGTACGGCAAGGTCGTTCACGTTCGGCTCGACGACGGGCGCACGGCGGTCTACGCACACCTCAGCAGGTTCAACGCCGCCACCGAAGAGCTCGTGCGCCAGGAGCAGGAGCGTCGCCAGTCGTACACGATCGACTTCTACCTCCAGCCCGAGCAGGTGAGCGTGAAGCGCGGCGACATCGTCGCCTGGAGCGGCGACACCGGCCTGGGCGTCCCGCACCTCCACTTCGAGCTCCGCGACGACCAGAACCGGGCGCTCAGCCCGCTGCAGAACGGCCTCGAGTTCCACGACACGGTGCCGCCGAGGTTCGGCGCGCTCGCGTTCATCCCGCTCGACGGCGACGCGCGGATCAACGGCGAGATCGACCCGGTGATCGTGCCGCTCACGGCGCGCGGAGGCACGTGGGTCGCCGGAGGCGTCCCCGAGCTCTCGGGACGGATTGGCGTGGCGGTGACCGCGTGGGATCGGACGCAGAACAGCCGCTACGTGCTCGGCCTCCACACGACGACGATGGCCGTGGACGGCGATCAGGTCTTCTTCCGCGCGTACGACCGCCTGCTGTTCCAGACAATGTACCTATCGGCGCTCGACCGCAACTTCTTCCTGCTCTCCATGGGCAGGGGGCGGTACCTCAACCTGTTCATCGAACCGGGCAACACCCTGGAGATCTACCATGACTTGCCGGTCGGCTCCGGCATCCTCGCATGCGCGGTCCCCGGCGTCGAGCCCGGTGAGCGCAGACTCTCGCCGGGCCGACATACGCTGGCCATCGACGTGGGGGACTTCGGCGACGACCGGGCTCGGGCGCGCGTCGACGTCATCGTGACCGCGGCGCCCGAGGTAGTCGACTTCCTGCCGGAGGAGCCCGCGGGCAACTCGCAGCGATTGCGCATCGCGCCGCGCGACACGTCGGGAGACGTAACTCTGACGGCGGCGGTATCCGCCGACGGCGGCCGGTCGTGGCGGTCGCCGGAGCAGCACTGGGTCCGCACGTCGGGGCGCCGTGGGTACCTGGAGGTGTCGCTGCCGGAGGGCGCGAACGGTGCGCTCGTCCGTGCGACCGCACGAGACGGCCGCGGCGTCGAGACGACCCGGACCATCCGCCTCGCGTCTCTCCGCGAACCGCCCGCGGTGAGCCTCCAACCCACCTGGGGCCGCTACTGGTGCACGTTCGAGATCCGCACCTCTCACCCCCTCCGCAACCTCCCGCGCATCTCGGCGACCTGGCCGGCGGACGTGGACATCCCCCTGAGGATCGTCGAGATCAGGCCGGGCGTGTACGAGGGCAGCGTGACCCCCCAGCCCTCGTGGCCTGCAACCTACGGCGTGCGCCTGCGCAACGGACCCGGGCTTCCCCGCCTCGCCACGCACTGGCCCAGCCAGGACGCCGCCGTGGGGTGGACCGAGGCGCTGAGCGAGGACGGCCCCCGCGGGGCGCTGTACCGCGGCGTGATCACGTTTGGCGAGACGCTCTCGGATAGCGCGCTCGTGCGCGTGGATGCGGACGGTGCCCAGGCGACGTTCGTCGTGCACGGGCACGTCTTCGGGCCGCACGGCGGCGAGTACAGCTCGCCGGACGGTGACGTCACGCTGACGATGGGCGACGGAGTGGCGGCGGAGCCCATCCTCGTGCGCATGGAGAAGCGCCCGCCGCAGTACCATTCCGAGCTCGAGCCGGTGGGCTACGAGTACACCTTCGAGCCGCAACAGTACCCGCTGGCGGGCGAGGCCACCGTCGAGATGGAGGTGGCGCAGGGCATCGATCTGACCGGGCTGGCCCTGTGCGACGTCTCCTCTCGCGGCCCCGCGTGCCTCGCCGTGCCGGACCCGCGGTCCGGCCGCACGATCCGCGCCAGCGTCCGAAGCCTGCCCACTGTCGCGCTGTACCGCGATCGCACCCCGCCGACGATCCGCATCTCGCGGCCGGCCGCGGGCGTCGCCCTGAGGACGAGGACGCCGCAGATCGTCGCCGTCGTCTACGATGGTGGCGTCGGGTTCGACCGGAGCGAGGACTCGATGGAGATGCGCATCGACGACGTCTGGGTACCTGCGGCGTACGAATCCTGGAGTCTCCGATATCGCTATACGCCGACGACGCGGCTCGCGCCGGGGCCACACACCGTGGTCATCCGCGCGCACGACCGGGTCGGGAATGAACGGACGGCAACCCTTCGTTTCACCGTCGAGTGAGGCGATCTCCATATTCGATCCCGACGCACCGGGGTCTCCGGGGGGGTCGAGCATGCCGTCGATATGGCGCAGGGCGGCCGCCCTTGCGCGCATCGTCCGCCCGGGAAACGTGCTGCTGACGGCGCTCTCGGTCTTCGTGGGTGGCGTTTGCGCGTACGCTCCGTGGGGTGCGCCGCTCCTCGTCGCGTGCGCGTCTGCCGCGCTGATCGCCGCCGGCGGCTACGCCATCAACGACGTGTTCGACGTCGAGATCGACCGGGTCAACCGACCGGATCGTCCGCTGCCGAAAGGCGACCTGACGGCACCGATGGCGGCGGCCTGGGCCGCGTTACTCGTCGCGGCGGGCGTCGCGCTGTCGTTCGTCCTCGCGTGGCCCGCCCGGGCGATCGCGTGTGCGGCGGCGGCTTCGCTCGTCGCGTACGCCGCGCGGCTGAAGCGCGTGGCCATCGTCGGGCACGTGACGGTGGCAAGCACGAGCGCGCTGGCATTCCCCTATGGTGGCCTGTGCGGGCCCGAGTGGTACATGGCCCTCGTGCCGGCGGCGCTCGCCTGGGCGTTCCATTTCGGCCGCGAGCTCCTGAAGGCCGCCGCGGACGTCGAGGGCGATTCGGTGGCCGGCGTGGACACCGCCGCGGCGCGCTGGGGAGTCCGCGCGACCTGCCGGCTGGCGGCCATTCCGCTCGCCCTCATCGTGATTCTCTCCCCTGTGCCCGCAGTAAAGGGTTGGTTTGGCGCGCCATATCTTCTTATGGTTGTTCCAGGGGTGGATGCTGTGCTGGTCCACGTCGTCCGGCGCGCATGGTCGCGCCCGGACGCGCATACGGCATCCCAGCTCGCCACTCTCTTGAAATGGGACATGCTCGCTGGCCTGGTGGCCGTCGGGGGCGACCGTTGGATGAGCTGGTTGCCGGTGGTTGGACACTGATCGCGGCGGAGTGCCTGCTCACCGCGATCGGGTCGGTGGCGGCCTGGCGTCTCCGCGCGCTGACCGTTCCCGGCGCGATCGGCATGTACCTCATCGGCACGGCCGTCCTCGTCACGGGCGGGCTGACCTGGCTAGCCCCGACCTTCCTGTTCTTCGCCACCTGGATCGTCCTTGGCCGCATCCGGAGCGAAGACGCCTGGCGCGACAACGCCGACGCCCCGGATGTGCGAGGCCTCGGGAAGGTGGCCGCGAACAGCGTGGTGGCCCTGATCGGCGTCCTCCTGCTCCACTTCGCCGGCGAGCCCTTCTGGACGGTGAGCGATTCCGCCTTGATCTACCTCGGCGCGGTCGGAGCCGCCAACGCCGATGTGTGGGGCACCGACTTCGGCGTCCGCTTCGGTGGCGCCCCGCACGACATCATCACAGGGCGAGCGAAGACGCCCGGCCAGTCCGGCAGCGTGACGTACAGCGGCACGATCGGCGCCGCGGTCGGCGCGCTCCTCATCGCCGCCATGCTGCCGCTCCTGGACCCCTCGTACGTCGGCCGGTGGCGGCCTGTCGTGCTCCTCGCCATCGCAGGTTGGCTCGGGTCAGTCGTGGACAGCGCCCTTGGCTCCCTCGCGCAGTTGCGGTACCGCTGCCCCCGCTGCGGCACGTACACCGAGTCGCCTCGACACTGCGGGGCCAGCACGATCGTCATGTCCGGACTCCTCACGAACAACCAGGTGAGCTGGGCCTGCACGGCTACCGGCGCGCTTGTCGCGTGGCTGTGGATCCGGTAGGAGCCGATGTCCCGCGTCCCCGATCATCTTGCCCGACTGCCGGGCATCTGCCGACAGGCTGTCGCCGACGGCGCGACGCCGGGCGGCGTCCTTCTCGTCGGCCTCCGGGATGACGTGCTCGCCGAACTCGCCTTCGGGGACCGCGCCATCCTTCCCGAGCGCGAGGAGGCGACCGTCGGTACGGTCTACGACCTCGCGTCCCTCACGAAGCCGATCGTCACGGCGACGCTCATCATGCAGGCGGCCGAGGACGGACTCCTCAACCTCATGGAGCCCCTCGGCGCCTGGCTCTCCGCGCCCGATGACTCGCCCATCGCCTCGCTCACCGCGCGCGATCTGCTGCTCCACACGAGCGGCCTCACCGCGGGCTGCCCCGTGCCCGCCGGACGACTCACCATGGACGACGTCGTCGGCGCCATCCACGCCGCCGGGTTGAGCCAGCCGACCGGGACGGCGTTCATCTACAGCGACCTCGGCTTCCATCTCCTCGCCCGGGTCGCCGAGCGGGTCTTCGACCACCAGCTCGACGAGCTGGCGCGGGAGCGCATCCTCCGGCCGCTCGGCATGGACGATACCGACTACGGCGTCGCTCCGGGCGCCCTGCCGCGCTGTGCTCCGACGGAGGTGGTCGATGGCGCCCCTCTGCGGGGCGTCGTGCACGACCCCGTCGCGCGGCAGCTCGGCGGCGTTGCGGGCCACGCGGGCGTTTTCGGCACGGCGGCCGACCTCGCTCGCTACGCGCGGATGGTCCTCGGCCGGGGCGAGCACGGCGGCGCGCGCATCTTGCGGCCCGCGACGGTGGATCGGATGATCGCCCCGGTGAGCGTTCCCGGCGGAGGCCGACGCGCCCTCGGATGGGATGTCGACACGCAGTACTCGAGCCCGCGCGGCGAAATCCTGCCCGCGACCGGCGTCGGACATACCGGCTTCACGGGCACGTCACTCTGGGTGGACCCGCCGACCGGGCTCTTCATCATCCTCCTGACGAACCGCCTTCACCCGCACGGGCATGGCAGCGTCGTGCGGCTTCGACGGCTCGTCGCGAACGTCGTCGCGGCGGCCGTGCTGCCGTAGGAGCGAGAGAGAGCGAGGGCGTCGCGGGTTCCATCGAGACAGCGCGCGAGGCCGCCGGCGGACGCTTCATCCTCTCCACTGGGGATCAGTGCGGCCGGGATACGCCCGACGCGAACCTCGCGGCCATGATCGAGACGGCGCGCACGTACGGGCGATACTGACGCCTGCTTCCGCGTCCCCGCGTATGAGCAATGAGTTGCCGATCCGGCGGCCACCTATGGCGGTGGCCCGTGCCCATCGCAGGTAGCGCGGCCGACCCGCGGTTCCTGTACCCCACCGCTGGATCATGAAGAACTTTCCCGCCTGGCACTTGACATTCCAGATGAGGCAGCTACATTCCCCCGCAGCAATAGTCCGTTCGTCTGCACGGTCTCCGCGTCATCCGTAGCGAACGGGCGAGGAGGCGTCCGGCGCGCAAGCCCGGGCGAAGGAGAGGGGGTACCCATGGCCATGGGTCACAATGCCCGCCACGGCTGCTGGTTCGGGCCTGCACTCGGGGTTGCATTCGCATTCCTGCTCTCGGCGTGCATCCTCGATTGGGATCTGCCGGCAGGGACCTTCGACCTCCAACTCCAGGAGAGGGACCCGGCAGCGGCGGCCAGGGACTACGTGCGCCGGACGCCGAGTCTCGGCATAGGGACGGACCATGTTGTCCGCGCGGTGAGATGGGGTGACACGGACAACATCTGCCACATTAGCCTCCTGGAGGCGTTCAAGGGAGTGCCGGTACTCGGCGGAAGGATCGACCTCGAGGTGGACAAGAAGTCCGGCAGGACACTCGATACGGAAACAGATGCCTGGATCATGATCCCCCATTCCACGTCGGTTACGCCGGGGGTAAGTCGCGATCAGGCGCTCCAACTCGCCCAGCAGGCGTGGCCACCATCGATGGCAGCTACGTGGCCCTACAGCAACTACTATGAAGAGGGCGTGGGGCTCGTGTTCTATTCCCTACACGGTGAGTCCGTTCGACTAGGCTGTGTCTGGCAAACGGTCACAATCGCGTGTAGGGGCATGGCGGCGCCATGCCCCTACACGCGCAGATGCCCGTCGCACCAACATCTCCTGCACCGATCACAACGTCGCGAGCCAGGCCTCCCGTTTTGTCAGACACACCCTAGTACCTACTTTCTTAGTTCGGCATAAGAATGTGCGAGGGCTACGGGTCTGACGTGCCGCTTGGCCCACTCGAAGGGGGCAGCGGTGTGGTTGTATGCTTCGATGAACGCGTCGATAGCCTGTC
>Ga0315279_10005228_pt1 | contig 16958 bp, 11 predicted proteins | sample YL17G06_20_MG_FD_203694 | JGI IMG/M metagenome (GOLD analysis project Ga0315279, IMG submission 203694) | Sediment microbial communities from Yellowstone Lake, YNP, Wyoming, USA - YL17G06_20 | ecosystem: Environmental > Aquatic > Freshwater > Lake > Sediment | place: USA: Wyoming | collected...
GGCGGGTCTATTTCGCCGGTCGCGGCCGCGACTTCACCCCCGTCTCCGGGACGGGGTCGGGGACAGTCAAGGGCGGGCTCGCCTTCGCCGGTTACGGCGTCGTCTCGGAGAAGGACGGCTGGGACGATTACGCCGCGCTCGACGTCAAGGGCAAGATCGTCCTGGTCATGCCCGACTTGCCCGCCTCCCTCGGCAACGACGCGAAGAATGAATGGAACTTCGAGAAAAAAGTCCAAACGGCCGCGGCGAAGGGCGCCCTCGGCCTCATCGAGATGGACCTCACGACCCCCGGAGCTCAGGCCGGACCCCAGGCCGGACCGCGGCCCCGCTTCGGCGTCCTCCGCCCCGGACAATGCCCCGAGGGCTTCGTCGTCATGAGGGCGGGCCGCGATTTCTTGAGCGACGTTTTTTACCTCGTCGGCAAGAGCTGGCGGGACCTGGTCAGCAAGACGCTCCGCCTCAAGAAGTCGATGACCCTGGACCTCGGCGCCGATGTCGAGATGGAGGCCCATTTCGTCTCCGGGGAGAGGACGGCCCCGAACGTCGTCGGCATCCTCCCCGGCAACGACCCCAAGTTCAAGGACGAGGCGCTCGTCATCGGCGGCCACCTCGACCACCTCGGCGTCGGCATCGACGGCTGGATCTATCCCGGCGCGGACGACAACGCCGGGTCGGCCGCGGTCATCCTGGAGACCGCCCGGGCGCTCGCCGCCGCTGGTTACAAGCCGGCGAGGACCATCGTCTTCGGCGCCTGGGCGGGCGAGGAGCTCGGCCTCCAGGGCTCGCGCTATTACACCGAACACCCCGTCATCCCGCTCGAAAAAACGGCCCTCGACATGAACATCGACATGGTCGGGACGGGCGACTCCGACCTCCTCGTCGGCGGCATGATCGAGTTCGCCGAGCTCTACGAGATCGTCAAGCGCAGCCTCGACGCGGAGACGAGAAAGAAACTCCGCCCGCGGCTGAACTACCGCGGCTCCGACCACACCTCGTTCTGGGGAAAGAACGTCCCGGCCGTGAGCCTCAGGACGGGCGAGATCCTGACCGAGAAGCTCGACGACGAACACCCCGAATACCACTGGCCCGGCGACCGGGCCGAGCTCATTGACCCCGAGCTCCTGCGCCTCGCTTGCCAGTATCACGCCGATATCCTGCAAAACCTCGGCTCGAGCCGCGCTAACCTCCTCGACCCCGTCTATCGGACACTCTTCCTCCACCGCGACGCAGCCGTCGTCGATCTCCACTGCGACACGATCGCCCGGTACATGGCCGGCGAGGACCTGAGCCAGGACCTGACCAAGGGCCACATCGATATCCCCAAGCTCAAGCGCGGGGCCGTCGACCTCGAAGTTTTCGCCTGCTTCGCCCCCCCGCCCGCGAACGAGACCGATAAATTCCAGTCGGCCAACAAGGTCTTCGCCCAGATCCAGGCCGTGAACAGGCTCGTCGGGAAGAACCCCGACGACCTCGCCCTCGTCCGTTCGGTCGACGAGGCGAGCGCCGCGCGCTCCGCGAGCAAGACGGGCGTCCTCATCGCGATCGAGGGCGGCTACGCCATCGAGAACGACCTCGTCCTCCTCCGAGAATTCTACAGAGCCGGCGTCCGGCTGATGACCCTGACCCATTGGACGGGCTCAGACTGGGCCGACGCCTCGGGCGACGAAAAACCCGTCCACGGCGGCCTGACGGAATTCGGCGAGTCCGTCATCGCCGAGATGAACCGCCTGGGCATGATCATCGACGTCTCCCACGTCCACGACGATACGTTCTGGGACGTCATCCGCCTGTCCAAGGCGCCCGTCGTGGCCTCCCACTCCTGCTGCCGGGCCCTCGCGCCCCACCACCGGAACCTCAGCGACGAGATGCTCAAAGCGCTGGCCGAGAAGGGCGGCGTCGTCGGAATCAACTTCTGGCCGGGCTTTCTCCGGGACGATATCGACAAAGCCGAGACCGAGCTTTTCACAAGGGTTGCCACAGAACGAGGGCTTCCGACGGACTGGGTCGCCCACGCGAAGCTCGAGCCCGCCGTCCGCGATAAGTTCAACGCCGACTTCGAGAAGCGTTGGGCGGAGATTAGAACAACGCTGCCCACCGTCGACGTCAAGACCGTCGTCGACCACATCGATCACGTCGTCAAGGTCACGGGCACCGCCGACCATGTCGGCCTGGGCTCGGACTACGACGGTATCAGCATCACGCCCACCGGTCTCGAGAACGTCGGCCTCCTGCCCAACATCACCAAGGAGCTCGTCGCCCGCGGCTACAAGCCGGAGGATATCCGCAAGATCCTCGGCGGGAATTTTCTCCGCGTCTTCGGCGCCGTCGAACGGGTTCGAACGGGGTCGGACCACAGCAACTCAATAATTATCAATTAGTTAAATGAACATCCAAGCTCGTTTTAGGCCTTATTTGGATGTTTTTGTGCCCCAAAATCGAGAATAAGTGCTATCCTAGATGGCTATGACAGATCCAGAAGTACCGACGGGCGCAGCGCCGCTGAACGAACTCGAGGCGCCGGCCATCCTCGACCGCTCCCGCCACCGCATTTCGCGCCGCAACATCGACCCCGACGCCCTGAAGGTCCTCTACCGGCTGAGCAGTCACGGTTTCACGGCCTACCTCGTCGGCGGCGCCGTCCGGGACATGCTCTTGGGCCGCAAGCCGGTCGATTTCGACATAGGAACGAACGCCCACCCGAACCAGATCAAGAAGCTCTTCCGCAACGCCTTCCTCATCGGCCGCCGCTTCCGCCTGGCCCACATCAAGTTCCAGGGCGGCAAGACGATCGAGGTTTCGACGTTCCGGAGGAAGCCCGACGAGGAGGAGCTCGCCGCCGAGCGCGAAGAGGAAGAGGCCAGAAAGGCCCGCGAGGCGGCGGGGACCGAAGAAGCGGGAGAGAACTCGAGTGCGGCGCCTCCGGACGACCAGGGCTCCCCGATGGAACCGGAAGGCCAGGCCGGTCCCGCAGAGTCGGCAGATGAGCAAACGAGCGCGCCATCGGCCGAGTCTGCGTTTGGGCCCCAAAAAACACCTGCTCAGCAGCTCGCCGCCGAGCCCACCGGGAAACCTGAAACCCCTGCCGCCGAAAGCGCAGCCCCCGGCGCCTCCCCGCGCCGCGGCCGGCCGCCGCTCAAACCCATCGCCTACGGCACGCCGCGAGAGGACTCCTTCCGCCGCGACCTGACCATCAACGCCCTGTTCTACGACATCGCCACCTATTCCGTCATCGACTACGTCGGCGGCCTCGAGGACCTCGAGGCCGGCCGGGTCCGCATCATCGGCGACCCGGATACGAGCTACACGGAGGACCCGGTCCGCATCTGGCGCGTCCTGCGCCACGCCTCCCGCCTCGACTTCGCCATCGAGGAGAGGACGGCCGCGGCCATCCTCCGCCACCGCGACAAGCTCGCCGTCTGCGCCGGGTCGCGCCTCTTCGAGGAATTGAACAAGGACATGAAGTCGGGTCGGGCCCGGCCGTTTTTCCAGTCCGCCCGCGTCCACGGCGTTCTTCCGAAGATCCTCGGCGCCGTCGGCGAACTCTACGAAGCGTCCGACGACCGCTTCGACAGGCTGATCCTGCTCATCGGAGCGCTCGACGCTTCCATCAGCTCCGGCGGCTCGCCTCCCTCCGAGGTCATGTACGGCCTGCTCCTCTGGCCCTGGGCCGAGCCTCTCCTCGCCGATATCCACGGCGACAAACCCTTCGTTCTCTACAACGCTTTCCGCACCTCCGGCTCGGCCGCGCTCATCCCTAAGACCCTGCTCCTCGAAACCGTCCACACTCTGGTCATCGTCGACCACATGATCCAGGCCCTCGTCGACGGCAAGATGCGCTGGGCGCTCAAGGAACGCCCCCGCTACCCGGAGGCCTCGCGAATAACGTCCCTCCTCGTCGAGGGTTCCTTCGGCGATTGCGAGGACCCCTTCGCCATGATCTACCAGCGCCGTTTCGGCGCCCGGCCGCGGGCGCATCCGCGCCGCCGCAAGACGCGTCTCAGGAAGCCTATTCCGCCTTCAGCGTGATTTTTCTGGCCGCGGTCCCGCCGGCCTTCGACCGGACCGTGAACTCGACCGAACCTTCGGCCCCGCTCATCCTGACCAAGGCGCAGAACCTCTTTGTTTCATGCCCCTTGAGCCGGAATTCCGTCCCCTTGCCGGAGACGGTTTCGCTCTGGGCCGCCGGGTTCAGCGCGTCGACGGCCGTCGCCGCCTGGGGCAACTCGACGACCTCGACTCCGCCCGCGCCGCTCACCGTGATCTTGTCCATCACCGCCCGCTTGAGGGCCACGGCCCGGTCCGACGACGTCGGATAGGCCTTGTCGTTCTTCACTTCGACTTCGACCCAGTAGAGGTCGTCCGTCGCCGGCGTGACCTTGGCCTCCCCGAACTCGACCTTGGGGAACTGGCTGGCCGCGTACATGACGAAATTGGCGTTGCGCAGGGCCTCCGTCTCGATGTAGCGGGCCGGCGGCGTCCGGTCGATGTGCTTGCGCGAAGTCCCGCCGATCCAAACCTCGCCCAGGTCGGGGTGCTTGGCCTTGTGCGGCGTGACCCAGCCCTCGCCCATGAGCTCGAGGTCGACCCACTTCATGAACTCCTCGTCGGAGACCTCAGTGTCGCCGTCGATGTCGGCCTCGAAATCCGGCGAGCCCCAGAGCTCGATGAGGTAGCTGTAGGCGCCGAGCATGTAATAGGTGGCCGCGTGGGCCTGGCCGCTCAGGCCGCCGATCGTCGGCGTGTAGTCCTTGAGGATGCGGGCGCCCGTGCTGACGATCTCGCTCTGGACGTCCAGATCGTGCTGGTACTCGGGCGCGACCTGTCTATCGGCGAGGTAGGCATATTTGTCGGTCTTTTTCAGCTCCTCGAGCCTCTGCTGGACCGACTGCTGCAGGCGCGGCGCCTGCTGGGCGGACGCGGGCGTTTGCCCGGCCGGGGGCCTGACCGCCGGCGGCGCCTGGAACATGATCAGCCGCCCGGTGTTGTGATAATGGAAGGAAGCGAAGATGTTCGGATGCCGGAGCTGGAACTCGAAAACGTTGCGCGTCTCGGCTTCGCTCATCGGATAGGGATAGCCCTGGTCGACGCTCCAGCCGTAAGGGAAATTCCGGTTGGGATCGGGCCCGCCGATGTCGTCCTCGTTGATGAAGCCGTCGCCGTCGTTGTCGAAGCCCTCGTCGCCGACGCGCCGGAAGCGCCGGACCTCCTCGCGCGGGTCGGCCACGCGGACGAACCGCCGCTTGTCGGGCGAGAGCTTGAACTCGCCGGCCGGATCCTCGATGTACATCGTGGAAAGCTCGCCGTCCCCGTCGACGTCCTCGGTCCGGTCTTCGTCGAAAAGCCCATCGCCGTCGTCGTCGGCCGGGCGGTAGGGCTCGCGCGGGTTGTTCTCGGTGTTGGGGGAGCTGACGTAGGAATCGTTGGCGTCGACGTTGAGCCCGGGCAGGACGTAGAACGTCGTCGTGTCGACGAGCCCGTGGACGAACGGGTCGTAGTCGTAGCGCGTCAGGAGGTACCACGCCAGGTACAGCGAACAGGTGATGCCGTTGACCTCGTTGCCGTGGATGGCCCCGTCGACCCACATCGCCCGCTTGTCCTCGGGCTTGCCGGTCGCCTTCGCCGTGATCGTCAGCAGGAGCTGGTCCCGGCCCATCCGACTCCTCCCGATCGGCTGGATGTCCGCCAGTTGGGGATATTTTTTCTGGAGCTCGCGCATGATCTTCGTCCACTCATCGTAGCTGTAATAGCGCTTCCAGCTCATGGGGTAATCGAGCTCGCCGTGGTAGCCGCCGGGGTTCGTCTGGAGCTTGGACTGGGCGACGAGGGATCCGGCCAGGAGAACCGTCAAAATGATGGCCAATTTCGTCTTCATGGCGCGCCTCCTACTGGACCTTGACGTCCTGGACCCGGGTCCCGCCCTTCTGGGACGAAACCACGATCTTCAGGGGCGAATCGCCTTCGACGGCGACGAGCCAGCGGACCTCGCGCCTGGCTCCTCCCTGCCTGACCTGGGTCGGGCCCGGAAGCCCGCCGCGGCGCCGGAACTGGGGCGGTGGCGTCATGGACTCTTCGGCCGGGGCCCCCGGTCCGCCGGCCCGCATGCCGCCGCCCTCTCCGCCGCCGGAGCCCGGGATCTTCATCGCCCCGTCGAGGACGCCGAGTCGCTGGTAGGGCGTGCCCTGGAGGAACGTCACCTTGCCCCGGTCGCCGACGAGCCAGACGACGTCCTCGCGGTTGCCGCGGAGAGTCGAGCCGCGGGCCGTGTGCGTCGCCAAGGGACCCTTGTTCTCGACGACCGCCGTGACTTCGACGATCCGGTATTTGCCCTTGGCGCCGCCCTTCTTGATCCTGACTTCGCCGCCCGCGGCCACGGCCGTCGCCTCGCGGGCGCTCTCGGACTTGTAGAGGAGCCGGGCCTTGGCCTCGGTGATGACGACATCCGGCAGGAGTCCGGCCCGGAATGTCTCGAACCTGAAGTGCTTGTCGCAGACGCCGGCGAGCGGCTCACCCGGCCAGGCGTTGGATGAATATCTCGGGATCCAGCCGCCGATCTCCCCGTCGCCGAGCTCGGGGTGCTTGAACGCCTTCCAGTTGAGGAAGAGCTTGCCGCCGTATTTTTCGTCCTGGAACTTGAGGAGGGCTCGTTCGAGCGCCAGACGCGCCTCGGGTCTTTCGTCGTCCCCCTCGACCCCTTCGGCGCCGGCGACCCGCGGCAGGCCGGGGATGTCCTTGGCCGGGTTCCAGAGCTCGGTCGTGATGGACCAGACCCCGAGCTCGAGGAAGTCCCAGTCGGTGGTCATGCCGAAGCCGTAGCGCCTGTCGTTCACCTCGTCGTAGCTCACCGTCCAGCCGCGCGGCAGCTCGTAGCCCCGCTCTATCGCGTACTTATTCTTCGAGGTCTTGCGCAGCTCCTCCCGGAGCGCCGGGATGGCGGCGGGGTTTTTCCAGGCCTCGGGCACGTCCTCGCCGATCGTTTCCAGGTACTTCTTGCCCATGATGAAGTCGAGCACAGCCACGTCCTGGGGATGGAGCCGGGTGTGCGGGGCCGTGCCGAGCGGCCGGAAGGTGAAACCGCCCGAGGTATGGTAGAACTGGGCCATGAAGATATTCGGATGCGTGACGAAGAACTCGGCCAAGGCCCGCGACTCGGGGGCCGAAGTCGGATAGTCGCCCGACCCGCCGGCGAACCCCTGGTCGTTCCACCAGCCCTCGGGGAAATTCCGGTTGAGGTCGATGCCCGCCTCGGAGTCCTCGCCCCGCCGCTTGTCGCCGTCGTTGTCCTTGTCCTCGACGACGACCGACCAGCGCTCCTTCTCCGTCTTATCGTTCGGACGGACCCGGACCATGAGCCGCGGGTCCGCGTCGTCGACGACGAAGGCTCCCTTCGGGTCTTTGGAGCGGAACTGGGTGATGAGCCCGTCCCCGTTGAGGTCGTCGGGTCCGTCCTCGTTTATCCGGCCGTCGCCGTCGTCGTCCCTGAGCATGCTGTTCTGACGCTGGGAAATGCCCTTTTCGAGGCTGTTGAAGACGCCGTCGGGGTTGACGATGGGACAGATGTAGAAGGTCTTGGTATCGACGAGGGCCGTCGTCTCTTTATCGACGCCGTAGCCCGTGACCAGCTTGTCGATCGTGTAGAGGCAGACCTCGCTCCCGGTATATTCGTTGCCGTGCGTCGCGCCGCAGATCCATTGGCCGGGCTTTCCCATGTACGGTTTCATCGGGGTGACGTTCTTGACGCCCTCGGAGCGCGGGTTCCGGAGCGGGACCTGGGCGTCGACGGTCGTCCCCGTCTTCATGTTCGAGACGACGAGGACGTAGATCGGCCGGCCCATTGTGCTCTGGCCGATCTCCAGGAGCGCCGTGATCTGCGGGTAGGCGGCGGCCACGTCCTTGAGGTACTTCGCCGTGGCCGGATATCCATGGTAGTCGTCGAAGGCGATCGGGACTTTCTGGGCCGCCCCTGCGGCGAGCGCCGTCAGAGCGACGGCCAAAACCGATAGCCCGAAACGCTTGAAGAACCCATTAAGGCGGTAGGGTGTCACGCTCTCCCTCCTCGTCGACGAAGTCGATCATCCGGCCTTTCCCCCGGCCTGGGACGCCAACTATAACGCTTTTTCATCTAAAGCAAAAGAGGGAGGGGCCGTTGTAGCACCCCCCGTTTTGGCTGTGACCGGGACCATCCGTATCCCCCGGCCCCCGGGAACCAGTCCCGGCGGTTCCCCCGCCTTCGGCGGGTCCCCCTCCGCTACGGGGGCTCCTGATAGTCCCCGTCACATTAGTTGCATGGGGAAAAAAAACTCCATATACTAAGCCGGGCAGAAAATAGATGTCTTCAGATTTCTATATAGCCCGGCTAGTACTCGTGGAGCAGCAAGGATTATGCAAAGTATTTACTGCTCCCCGTAGTAATTCATCCGCCGCGGATGGATTGCGGGCGGAAAGGAGACCGGAATGTACAACCGAAGGACACTGACCCTGAGCAGGCGGCGGCTCCCGCGCTTTCTCAGCTTCGTCGCCGGGGCGGGCATGATCACGGCCTCGTTCATGACCATCGACCACTTCTTCAGGGCCAACTACCCCAAGACGATCTTCGAGGGCTCGTTCTGCGACATCAGCGCCTTCTTCAACTGCGACAGCTCCGCATTCTCCCCGATTTCTCAAATCATGGGCGTGCCCCTCGGATTTTTCGGCCTGTTCCTTGGCGCCCTGTTCGTCCTGGGCATGATCTTCCCCTCGGAGGCTTTCGAGCGGACCAACAAGTTCCTCTCGCTCCTCAACGTCCTCGGCGTCGTCGGCCTCCTCGCCTACTCCGTCTTCGTCCTCGGCAGTCTCTGTCTCCTCTGCTCGGGCTTTTATCTCTTCTCCATCATGAACTTCGTCCTCTTCTGGGTCTACGGCATCGGTCACGAGATGAAGACCATCGTCAGCCGCTGGATCCGGCCATCCTTCAAGCTCATCGTCGTCTTCGCGCTCATCGCCGCGGCCGGCGCCTACGGCTTCATCGAGTACCACGACGCCCGGAAGGAGGCCCAGACGGGCACGGCCGTCAACATCGTCAAGCAGTTCTACGAGCTGCCCAAGGTCGCCTCGCCGAGCTTTCTCTCGCCCTTCTGGTCGGTCAAGTCGACCGAGAAGTTCGAGGACGCCGCCATCCAGGTCATCGAGTACACCGATTTTCTCTGCCCCGACTGCCTCTACCTGAGCCAGCAGCTGGAAAAACTCAAGGCGGAGTTCGCCGGGAAGATAAACGTCGCCATCCAGTTCTTCCCGCTCGACGGCGCCTGCAATTCGGTCGTCCCCGAAAAGGCGAATCTCCACCCCGGCGCCTGCGAGATGACCTACACCGCGGCCGGGAATCCGTTGCGCTTCGCGGAAATGCACGACGAGATCTGGGCCAACTTCAACTCGCAAAAGGACCCGGTCTGGCGCGCCGCCCTAGCCAAGAAATACGGCACCGAGGCGGCCACGAGCGACCCCGCTCTGCGCGAGCTCGTCAAGAAAATCATCGACACCGGGGCCGAGTACGAAAAGACCTCCGAGAAATACTCCCACGGCATCCGCTCGACGCCGACCGTGATCATCAACAACCGGATGATCATCGGCACCCTCCCCTACGAGCACATGAAGGCCATCTTCCAGTCGCTCGTCGACGAGCGCGAAGGCGGGCCGAAGAAGTTCATCGAGAACTGGGTCCCCCCGGCGAAAAAGAGGAAATAGCCGTTGGGTTCCGGAATGAGAATCTTTTCAGGCCCACGCCAATTCCTCCGTTTGATCGCCGCGGCGGCCGTTCTCATCGGCGTCGCTCCCAGCGCTTCGACCCAAAGCAGGCCGAGCCCGGCCCAGGCGACAAGCTATGACCTGAGCTCCCTCCCGGCCGCCTCGGAATACAGCACGGACGTACCGAAGGGCCGGGGATTCCTCGGCAGCGAGTCCGCGGTCCTCGGCCGGTCTCTCGCCCGGATCAACAAACTGCTCGGGACTTCGCTGGAGCCGGACAACCGGCTGGCCCGGCTTGCGCGGTGGGTCTATGAACGGTTCGAGGCCGACCGTTCCATGCCTCCCCAGAGCGCCCTGGACCTCCTGACCCACCACCTGGGCCTGCCCGAGCCTCAGCCGCACTTGCTTATGACATACGCCCCTGACGCGCCCCGGCTGGCCAACGTCGTGTCCGCGCGCCTGGCGCGGCTTTTCGACCTTTCCGAATACACCCACATCGGCGGCGTAGCCGAGCGGGTGCCGGGAGGGGTCATCGTGGTCATCGCTCTCAGCAGCAGGCACATCAAGATGACCCCCGCACCGCGCAGCCTGACCGCGCCGGGACGTCTGTCGCTCGAGGGAAATCTGCTCGACGGCTACGCCCGGCCGAGCCTCGCCCACACTCTACCCAGCGGCGAGACACGCATCGAGGCTCTCGGCAAGGGGCCGGCGTTCACCGCATCCGTCGATCTCGCCGCGCCCGGCCGACATCGCTTGGAGATCATGGCCCACGGACCGGCCGGCCCGAACGTCATCGTCAACTTTCCGGTTTATGTCGGAGTGCCCGTGGAAGGGACCGTCGAAGCCGCGCCGGAACCGCGCCGGGCCCCGAGGCCGAGCGAAGCCCAATCACGGCTCTTCGAGCTTATCAACGAGGAACGGGCCCGGGCCGGCCTGGCCGCCCTGACGTTCGATCCCGAGCTCAGCGCCGTGGCCCTGCGGCACAGCGAAGACATGCGGAAGAACAGCTTCGTCGGACATGTTTCGCCCACGTCGGGGAGCTCCGAGCAACGGCTTCTCGCCGCGGGGATCGTGACCGACATGGCCGCGGAAAACGTCGGCCGCGGCTACAGCCCGGACGAAATCCACCGGGGCCTCATGGACAGCCCGGGCCATCGCGGAGCCATCCTTCATCCGGACGTGACCCATGTCGGCATCGGCGTTTCGTCCGAGAGGAGAAGGGACTTCACCGATTACCTGGTCACCGAGCTTTTCATCCGCCGCATCCCCCAGCTGGGCCCCGACGCGAAGGTCCTCTTCCTGGCCGAGCTCATCGCGATCCGCGAACTGAGCGGCGGGCCGGCCCTCGAAGAGGACCCCGGCCTCTCCGGACTGGCTGAGGAGTCCGCTCGCGAGTTCCTTGAAAAGCCCGATCTGAGCCAAGGCGACGTGATGAGCCGCCTCCAGCGCCGTCTCGAGCAAGGGGACCTCAAGGTCGGGACGGCGGCCGCGGTGTTCAGCGTCGTCGGCTCGCTCAAGGAGGGGGTCGAGCGAACGGCCGTCGATCAGAAGACCGGAGCGCGGGCCAAGCGGGTGGGCATCGGCATCGCCCAGGGCACCCGTCCGGGCCTCGTGCCGAACTCCATCGTGCTGATTCTGATATTCGTTGAATAAGTCGGCGGGCCGAAGAAGTTCATCGAGAACGGGATGCCGCCGGCGAAGAAGAAAAAGAAATAGCGGGTCGCTAGAAGTCGAGGCCCAGCCTTAAGTAGACCTCGTGCCCGGCCGGGGCGGCTCCCTCGAAGGCCGGGGAAACCCTCACGGTCTGTTTCCGAACCTCGAGTTCCAGTGCGACTTGGAAGCTGCCCTTCTCGAAAAAGGTGTAGCGGCCGCCGAGGCTGGCCCGGTTCTTGACCGACCACGACCCCAGGGCCGAGGCCCGCGACCCGTCGTCGAAGGCCTCGAACCGGAGCGCCATCTCGGCCGGATGGGACAGCCGCTGGCTCTTTCGGGACCGGTAGTTCCCGCCCCCTCTGAGGGTCCTCGGGCGCAGGACGAACTGGTAGGACGCCGTGACGGAGACCGCCGTCTCCCGGAAACTCCGTCCGAGACCGGGGACGTCCTCGCGGCCCAGGGCCCGCATGTATTCGGCATCGATCTGGAGATTTTTTAGCCCGGGGATAACCAGGTTGGAGCCGAGTCCGAGGGTGGTCATCCTGCGCCCCACGCCGGGTTCGCTCGAGCAGGCGGCGAATACCGTCCAAATGTCCTTGACGGGGGTCGAGATCCCCGACAGGATCCAGGAATCCACTCGGGCGACGGTCACCGCAGGGACGGGCGCGGCAGCCGAGTCAAAGAGCCCCGACGCGTAGAGGTGGTCCGACTGGACACGCCCCTTGTAGAAGGTCAAGGACAGGTCCGTTTCGAGAGGGACCTTGAGCCCCGCGGAAACCCCTACGGTCTGGGTCTCATAGGCGTCCTGGGTCAACGGGTCGGTCACGAAGTGCGTCTCGAAGAGCCCGAACGGCTGGGTCCGCTTTCCCAGGACGAAATAGAGCGGGAGACGGGGAACGGAGATATCGAGATGGGCCTCGTCGACCGCGACGGTTCCGTCCCCGCCGTGGAGGGAGTCCCCGATCCACTCGGAATTCAGGAGGACGGTGGCCGCCGCCCAGTCCGCGAAGTCGGCTTCGACACCGATCTCGAACATCCGAAGGTAGAGGTCGGTGGTCAGGGTGGAGCCCGGAGACGCGTCGTCGCCTGTTTTCCGCCACCGGCCTTCGCCGGCGAGCGAGCCGGAAAATCTGATCTTTTCGAACCATTTCGAAGCGTCCGGACCGCCGCCCGGCGCGTTCTGTGAAGCCGATGTTTCGACAACGGTTACCGGCCGATTGAGGTAGTGCGAAAGGTTCAAGAGCGGCAGAGGCGGCCCGGGAAAGGCGATAGCGGACGCCGTCAAGGCCAAGACCGATATCGCCAACAATGGGCGGAACGACGCAATATGATCATTTCTTTTTCCGCAAGGCTTCCCCTGGGCACGTTGACCCGTCGATTCCTCCATCTGGCCTCCGCGGGGAAGGATAATTCCGGACCTGGAACAAGTCAAGGCGGCTGGTTGACTCCTTTCCCTGCCGATGTTACCCTTTTGCCAAACAGTCGAAAGTGGGCAGCAAATGGCCATTATAGAGACGAATAAACCGGATCATTCGGGCATGATCGAACCGAAGGTCGGGCTGGATGGATGGGAAAACAGGCGGCATGTGGCGCGGCTGGTGTTGGTGGTATTTCTGATCACGTTCACCGTCACGCGGATCCTGGTGTTTTTGATCATGAACCGGACGTTCCCGGACCTGTTTATCTATATGGGGGGCACACACGTTCATCATCTAAATTTGGGGATCTTTCTGCTGTCGGGCGTCGGGGGGTATTTGCTCTTCGTCAGGCCGAAGGGCCGAAAGGCGAAGGGGGCAGCGGTGCTGTATGGGATCGGATTGGCGCTGACGTTCGACGAATTCGGAATGTGGCTTCATCTGGGGGGCGGGTATTGGCAGCGAGCGAGCTTCGACGCGGTCACGGTGGTCGTGGGATTGCTGATGTTGATGGCGTTCGCGCCGCCGCTCAGAGAGATCCGTGGAAGACACGCGATCACGATCCTGATCTTGATGTTGCTGGGCGCGGGATTCTTCTTTATGCTGATCCAGACGGTGAATAAATATGGGAGGAAGGCGGAACCCCGCAAGGAGAAACTAGGACAGAAAGGGCTACACGGCGTATTCCAAGAGATTCCGGCTGTCTATTCCGATGCAGGCCGGCCGCTGATTCTGAGAGAGACGGCGCCGCCGTCGACCCCAAAGTAGAACAAACTGCTTGACAGCATCGTTCACATCCTTTATTATGTTCACACATTAGTGAACATTTGTAGTTGTGTGAACATTCAGGGCGGATGACCATGAAAAGGAATATTTTTGCCGACAAGGCCTCGCTCGTTCTGCGGCGCATGCTCCGCGAGCCCGGCCGCCGATGGGTCGTTCGTGATTTCGTCGGGACAGACGGGGTGAGCCTCGGCTTGGCCCAGGCCGTCCTCGAGGCTGTCGAAGCCATGGGATGCGCAGAGAGGAACAAGAAAGGGGCCAGGAGCTTTACCCTGCTGGCGAATCCCGACCTGTTGATCGCCGAATGGGTCAAGGCCTATTCCGTCTCCCGTAACGAAATCCGGACTTTTGATCTTCCCTATCCGGACGCGATCAAGAGAATCAAGAACGCTCTCGCCGGACTCCCCTACGCGCTCACTCTTCATGTCGGGGCTAATTTCCTGACCTCTTGGGTCAAAACCGAGCACGTCCATCTCTACCTCGATGATACGGCCGAACCGGATCTCCTCCTGAACGTTCGGCAAAGGCTGGGGCTCAAGGAATTGGTGAACGGCGGCAACGTTCATATCATCCGGCCGTATTATGCCCAAAGCGGTTTTTTCAATAGCCAAAAAACCAATGGGTATCCTATCGTTTCTAAACTTCAATTGTATCTCGATCTATACAATTATCAGCCCCGCGGTCGGGAACACGCCGAACGATTGAAAGAAATCGCCGCGGAACGGGGAGAACCCCTTGCCTAGATTAAGCGCACCGGAAAAATCGTTCTACCGGGTTCTGGAGGACTTGCGCGATCACCTCCCGGCCCTCACGCTCGTGGGAGGCTGGGTTCCTTTCATCTATGCCCGCCACGTATGGAAGACGGAGACCGTCCACCTCGTAACGACCGTCGATATTGATTTCGGCCTCACCGGACAAGCTCCGGCTTCCTCTAAAGAAACCATATTCGAAACGCTGTCCAAGCTGGATTACCGGGAACGCCACATGGATATCGGACGGCTGAGGCCAATCGTTTTCTATAAAGAGGGCAAGATCCCCGTGGAGTTCATTGCCGACGCAGCAATGAAAACAACGGCCATCGCTGCCATCCTCGGGCCCGAGATCCATGTCAATAAGCTCGAAGGGTTCGAGTTCTTAATGAAAAACCGGCTCGGTGCGGGGGTTAAGGCCGGGCTTCAAACATTAATGTTGTACTGCCCGCGGCCTTCGGCGTTTCTTCTTCACAAGTTAGCGACCGTTACTCAAAGGGAAGATGATTTCAAGCGAGCCAAGGACCTCTATTACGCCTATTTCGTCCTCAGATACGTTCCTGATATCGCTTCGCTATACCGCGAAGTTCAGGAATATCGGGGACAAGGCGTTTTCCCTCAGGTTCCGGGGAATATCGAGGCCTATTTCTCTAGCCTGACGAGCCGCGGCTGTCTTTGGGTGGAAAGAGAAAACGGGCCGGATGAATATATCAGGGATGTCCGAAGAGACGCATATGAACGGTTCAATAAGTTGAAGGATACGCTTCAATCATCCGGATAAGCCACGCCGCAAAAGGCCGGCAGAAAAGCATACTCCCGGTTAAAGCCAAAGCGACGCCACTTCGGGGACGGCGGCGCGGTCGGCGAGCGCGATCGCGTCGCGCGTGCAGGTGTTCCGGCAGATGCCGCAGCCGTAGCACTTCTTCCAATCGACCCGGGCCTTGGCTTTGCGCTTGTGCGGGTGAAACGCCTCGAACGGGCAGATCTTGACGCATTCCCCGCAGCCGCGGCATCTCTCTTCGTCCACCCTGGCCACATATTCCGACCGGAACATGATGGGCGTCTTGTGGGTCAAGGTCGTCTTCATGGCCAGGCAGCCCGGAAGGGAGCAATTGCAGATGCCCCCGATGAAGGGCGTGACGAACGACCAAACCGTGTGGCAGAGTCCCTCTTCCTCGTTTTCCCGCATCAGGGCTAGGGCCTCCTCCTTGGGCAGATACTCCAGCCCGCCGGTTTGGGGCCCGATCAGGTAGGCCGCGTCGATCCCCTGGACGATCTTCATCATCTCGCCGCCCTTGGGACCGAGGCTTATGCCGTAGCAGTAGCGGTGTTCGGGACCGAGCGTGACGTGACGGCAAACGCAGGCCAGGCGGACGACCGAGGTCGTGAAACCCAGGATCTTCTCGATGTCTTCGATGGGCACGACCTGGCCGAAGTGCTTGACCATCTGTTCCCCGGTGATCTTCCGCCGAATGCCGCGGGTGAAGAACCGCGGGATCTTATCAAGCTTGTTGAGCGCCCGGTCCCCCTGGGCCAGATGGTCCGGCGACTCGAAAAAGCGCTTAATATACTTCCGCCTGCCGAGGTCGCTGAGGAGGTCTTCGGAGTAATTCCGGGCGTCGAGGTACCACTTCTTCCCTTCCCCGTGCTGGTGGCAGAAATCGCACATTTCGACCCCATCTTGCCACACCCCTCCCGGCCTGTCAATTCGGCGACTCGCGCCGGAGCCCCTAGAGTTTAAATTCGTGATTCTCGATGAACTCGGGAAACAGCCGGACTCTCTTCGCGTCTTCCGGCCGGTAAAGGAACGGCGCGACATCCTCGGCCAGGCTATCGAAGTCCAGCTCCCGGCAACGCGCGATCAAACGGGCCCTCAGATCGTGAGCGCTCTCGACGCGGAGTTTTTCCTTGAGATAGGCCGGCCGGGGCTCGGTTTTACCCCACAGGAAAAGCGCGTCGAAAAAATCCCGCCCCATGGGCCGCGGCCGTAAAAACATGCGAAGAATTTTTTGGGCCAGGAGAAGGTCCGCGGGAGCGACGAAGATCCGTCCGAAGACGTCGAATTTGTCGATCAGGAAGGCGGCCGCGTCGTACGCAAAACCCTGGGACTCGGCATCGACTCGCAGATGGAGCTTCTCTCGAGGATCCCGGGAGATATTCATGAGTCGAAGCAGCCCGGGGAACCGGAGTGACAGCCGAAAGGCGCCTGCCTCGACGATCTTCGTCTCCAGCTTGAATCCCTGGAGTTCCATTTTCGACCGGATGAGCTCTCCCAACGACTCGAAGGCCGGCAGGTCGAGGCCGCGGTTGTCGAAATCGAGGTCCTCGGAAAACCGGGGGTTGCCGTGGACGATATGGATGGCCGTTCCGCCCATGAAGGTCAGCTTGTCGCCGAACTTGGAATCGTAGATGACATCCAGGACCTTGTACTGAAGATACTCCCTGAGCAGATTCCTTTTAAAGGCCCGAAGAGGTTCAGGAAAATAGGAGACAATTTGATGAAGGTCGAGCATGGCCACCCTCTAGCCTGGCCTATTCACGAGTCGAGGCGGCTGCAGATGCGAGGCGCGGAGGGTGAAGCAGTCCTAATACTCGTGAAGAAACGAGTATTAGGGCTGCGAACCCTTCGCAACAAAGCAGA
>Ga0315279_10005229_pt1 | contig 16954 bp, 22 predicted proteins | sample YL17G06_20_MG_FD_203694 | JGI IMG/M metagenome (GOLD analysis project Ga0315279, IMG submission 203694) | Sediment microbial communities from Yellowstone Lake, YNP, Wyoming, USA - YL17G06_20 | ecosystem: Environmental > Aquatic > Freshwater > Lake > Sediment | place: USA: Wyoming | collected...
TTGAACTTACGTTCTCTGGTTGATTACCCTGTTGTCTTCGGCGTAGTTCCTCTTGTGCGCGTTTGCTCAGACCAAGTTCCTTGAATGTTGGAGCATTCTCAAAACCCTTCTCTGGTGCACCACGCATCGTATCGTAGTTCTGCTTGACCAACGATGCCCATTTCTTTAGAAGTTCATCCAAAGCGGATTTAGCTTCGGCGGCTCGCAATTTATCTGGACCTTTCTCTACAGTATGAAGATAACGAACCATAGCTTCATAACTATCGAACTTCATATGCATCAAGTCTGTTGGCTGTGGATTACCCATTTGTTCAGCGTTCAAAGGTGCTGTCCCTGCTGGCGGTGCTGTTGGCTTCACACCCTTAGCGAGAGCTTCGGCGGCGGCTGTCGCGGCGGCATCGGCATCTGCCTTAGCTTTAGCAACGACTTCCTCTGCTTTCTTGCGCTCGGCTTCTTGGTATGACTTGAATTGTTCCTCGCCAACTTTCATTTGTTTCTCAAGAACGTTCATTGTGTACTCCATTGCGGCGATTCCTTCGGGAGTGCTCAATTTGGACTCAATTTCCTTGACGCGCTCAGGGTCCTTTAGAAGAGCGTTAGCCTTTTCCTTGACAGAATTACGTTTCTTCTCAAGTTCCTTCTCGGCGATAATGCCAAGTTTGTTCTTGAGGTCTTCGGTCTCTTCTGCCAATTTCTTTGCGGCTTCATCTTGAACTTTCTTGTCAGCCTCAATCTTGGCTATTTTATCTTCCATATCCTTTTTTTCCTGTTGCGCCTTTGCCAGTTGTTCAGCAAGAACTTTGGTTTGTTCATTGTCAACGGTTACATGAATATTTTGTTCCTTTGGTTTTTCTTCCGTGTTAGTCGGTTTTTGTTCGGGTTTTTCTGTCATTTTTCTTATCTCCGTTTTTGGTTATTGATAACAGAGTGTGCAATCTACTATATAAATCTTATGGTTAATGTAATACAAATTTTGATAATGTAATACAATAGATTTAAATAGGAGACTACACCCTTTATATACCCGTGATGTATATGACACAATCCAAGAATACGTCCATCCGTTTGGGAGAAACATTGGATGATTTGATAAATCAGTACGCCGCCTTTATGGGCGTAAAACGCTCGTCTGTTATACGTCAAGTATTATCGGAAGGTCTTTTCCAAAAGACTAAAGCCGCGCAATTTGCCCATTTTGAAGAGTGGATAGGAAAAAGAGAAGCGTTCAGCTTACTTACCAAATGCGAAAAATGTGGCTCAGAGAAAAGATTAGGGTTCTATCACATAGATGGAAATATAGAAAACATTTCAACGAACAATATAGTGACTCTTTGCGTTCCCTGTATAAACTCATTCCAAAGCTGGAAACTAAATCAAAATAGTGTAGAGAAATTTATTGAGTGGTTCTTTTCCTAAATTGATATGCGAATATTAATCTGTTCAGGCTCTTCCTCGACCCACATCATAGACTCTTGAATCACTTTCGGCTCGGCAGTTTCTATTTTAGCATCGTCAATGCCAGCGGGCATATCAGGCGACAGTAGTTGAACGTGATTTACAATCATACTCAAAATCTTTGTAATTTTTCTGCCAGCCACGTCAAAGAATGTTTTACCGAATCCTTTTCCGCCAATGCTGACTCCCCAACCTTTCTTAACTTCCTCAATTAACTTAGGGAAGTTTTCGTTACCGATTATGTGCGCTCTGAACTTGATTTTTCTAGCAATATTATCAATCCAAGTTTCGGTAATTTCTCCGACCTTAGCAAATGCTTCTTTAAGATGCATATTCTTTGTCAACTTACCAGTATTCGGGTCGATTCTAGTTGTGGTTCCGAAAAAGATTGGTGCACCTATAGCTGTTTGTGCTATTTGGTCCATCATATCAAGAGTGTACTGATTTCCGTTCCTAGAGATTCCTTCACTCAGAAGAGTGCCAGTAATCATGGCAACGCCTATTGCACTTTCTTCAATTTCGAAAACCAATGGAGAAGTAAATTCAAAATCAAATCTCATAGATTCTTCTATCTCGGTCATTCGAACATCCACTCCCAAGTTTCTTTCTTTATTAAAAGAACATCTATGTGTTCTGTTCTGAGTAGTTCATTTTCAATTTCTGGTGTAATTAGAGTTTCCTCAAAATCAAGATAATCTACGCTAACCTGAATATCGGTTACAAGAAATGATTCATGAACTGAATAATTATGAGCCTTTATCCACGCTTTAGCCTGTGCTAAAGTATATCTACTTCTCGGAAACAGAAAACTTTGAATTTCGGAACCGCCACCTTTCTTGAACCCTATAATTGCCCGTATTCCTTTACCCAGAAGTTTCACTCTCATACGAGTGAATTTGCTCGGACTCGCTACTCGAAGCCGAACATAGTTTGCTGTTACATCAACTGGCATTATAGGTCACTATGATTTATTGATATTTTTCTGGCTCGGCGACTTTCTTTTTACGCTCTGCCTCTTCCCAAGTATTCAGGAAATCAATCGGAACAAACTTTTGTTCTCGTACATTTTGAATATCCTTTTCTTGCTCTACAGCATCAAAGGTTGTTTTTCGTCCTTTTATGTCGTTACTCATTACTCCATCCCAACCTCATGTAGATACCATTTGATTAGTTCGTCCCTATCTTCTGGCACAGCAATGCCCTCTGACTCACTCACTTCAATTCCGTATTTCTTGGCACGTCTTCGCAGACAGGCAAGAATTCTGGCTCTAATAGCTGATGAAAACTTTGATTGCTTTAATCTCGCCAAACCATTACGAACATGACGAGCATCGTGGGCTGGAAATGACCTATCTGGACCGCAGAACGCGGACGCTGGAAGATTACTTCGTTCAGCATAAGAGAGTTTTGCTTCTTCAATTGAGACAGATTCTCCCTCATAGATAGAATACCATTCAGCATCTTCGTTATTCATATGAATCACTTACTCTGGGAAAGGAGATGATGAAACGAGTATTTAAGTCTTATCCCTAATAACTACAAAAAATGTTAAAAAAAGATGGAAAGTATTGGATTTACTTTCTCAATGGAGCTTTTGGTATTTCAAAATGGCTGTTTTTTCCAGCAGAAACGTATTGTCCGCCAATAGAACGGATTACTTGAGCAACTTTAGCAAAGTTCTCAGGACCCAAAAATGATGCTGGCTTAACCATTACAAACATCGCTGAACTATCAGTATCTATCTTCAATAGGTCTGCAACTGGCTCAAGAGCAGATATAATTTCCTTAACTCTTGGAGTCTGCTCTGTTGGCTTCGGTGGCATTTGAAGTGGTTCCGTCGATTGTACTGGTTGGGTATTACTAATTGTTGGCTGTGTAGGTGCAACAGTCTGGAAAGTCTTTTGTTCTGATGCTTTGGAAAAGACCGAGTTCAACATCTTCATTTCGTCCACAAGTGCACTTACCTTACCATAGATAAGCGTCAATGCAACATCTGGCTTAAGAATATGAACATCTCTTCCGTCCACCTTTATGGTAGTAATTGGAGAAACATTTGGTGTCTCTTCACGCGGAACGTCTTTCGGGGTAACGAAACTACGTTTCTGTTCGTCTTGTTTTTCTTGTTCTGCCATATTATTCAACCTTTACTATTGAAATGTTAAAAGGACTATATAAAGTTTGCGGTAGAAAGACCATACTCAATTTAATCAAAAAGAAAAATATAGAAGGACAAAAAACCTTCTAGGTTGGATTTTGTTCTGCGGGTGCATCGGTCTTTGTTTTTTCCGCATCGACTTTTGCTTGTTCTGCTTCTATGATGGCTACAAGTTTCTCTTGTCCCAAGAACATCTTGAGAACGCGCACTTTTATGGAGTTCCATATCTTGTCTAGCGGGGTCCGTCTTGCAATGAACTTCAAGAATTGGTCTGTGCCCATTACTACTGCTGTGTTTGCAAAGTTCATTATAACTGGAAGTGACACTTGCGGAATACCTGTGTATTCTGTGAACCATGCCCATTGATTCGGCTGAATAAAGCCATATCCTTGTGATATAGCTCCCATTACTGCGCCTAGAGCAACGGTCTTGAGTGCTTTCGACCAACTGAAAGACTCCCAGAATTTCTTAGAGAGGATTATCTTCCAACTAAGCGGAAGATTTTCATCCTTTAAGTAGCCTAATAGAGCGGCTTGTGCACCGTAGAATGTGCCGATTGCGATACCTTTCAATATTTCCTCATACATTTGGTTTGCACCTTTACATGTATAATGTAAGTCGAGTATTTAAAGGTTGCGGTGATAACAGAGAAACAACTATTTAAACCTTTCTATTCATGCTTTTTAGACCTATTACCACTAAATTTCGCTATATCTTCCCATGACATTAATGGTTCTTCTTTGAAAATAAGATTAGAAATATCAACAACCTTGATTGCTTCTTTTGCAACTGAAAGTTGTGTAACTGGAACTGTAACAGTTACATCAATATACTCTATGCGATATTGTTCAGTAGGCATTGGTTTGGTCGAAATGAAAAATGGAACAGGAGTAGGAATAACTTCGCCATAACCTTGCGTTATTATTAGTTGATTGTCACCGTAACCTTGTGTAATTATTCCACTCATTCTGGAACACGCTCATATACGTTCCGTTCTGTTGGTTGTCCTGTCTCGCTCTTTAAGTTGAATACTCTCAATGGGGTAGTTCCGTCATTATCATAGATTATTAATTGATTATTAAGTATTTTCCAGCGTCCTTCTTGTATTTTTTTCGTAAATTCTATTGATTTGCCAACGACTAATCCATCAGTATTTAAAGTAATTCCAGTAGCAAGATTTTCATATATAAACCCAACGCCTCTTAGAAGAACATCGCCAGCAGTAACCGTTGAGTCAAAAGAAATTCTTCCAGATATGAATTCAGCACATATTTTGGAAGCACCACTTTTATTCTTGATTTTTATACTTCCAATATGTCCTTTCAAATTTATTGCTGGTCCATCTCCATTCATGTCAATATTTACTAAACCAACTCCTGACATTGCAGAAATACATCTGAAGAAATTAACTACTTCACTATCAGTTCCAGAAAGACTTATATCTCCTAATATAGCAGAATCATGTATTTCTCCTTTCAACCCGTTCAGAGTTAAAATAGAACAATTATGAATTTGGACATATCCGTCGAGTGTTCCTTGTAATGTTGCACGGTTAAACTCCGTATTATCAGTTGAGCATCCAGAATTAATTATAATAGTAGTGAACATGGTATTTTCACCTTCTATTTCAAAACCGTCTATATTTTGTCCAGAAGTAAATGTGATGTTTCCTATAATATTGAGACAAGTGAACCCATTAGTATTTGCAATTGTTTTAGCATTTGCCAAATTATTAACTGGTTGTCTTGAAGTTCCAGTTGGAAATGTAGTTCCAGAAACACCGTTAATTACATCAATTGTAACACAACCACCAAAAGAACTATGTTGAATATCTAATTCTTCTTGCAATGTTGCCGAAGAAGAAGCTGTCAAAGTTGCTGTTACATAAGCGGATGGTGCAATAGGAAATATAGCATCTCCGTTCTCATCCACAGCAACCAAGTTTCCACCACGAACGTTACATATGGTCCAATCTGGTCCAGTTCTGTCTTCAAACTTGATTCTCCATCCGTTAATAAGTTTGATTGTGATTCCAACTCTTGTTCCGCCGCCCAAATCCTCTTTTCCTGAACCTTCGGCAACTTGAGGATAAGAAATAGAAGTTTGTTCATCTTCCCAATCTCGTATTTCATTGATGAGGTCTTGAAGAACTATTTCCGTTGCTGGTGCTTCAACTTCAATTATTTTGGTAATCGGGTTAAATGTAAGAGCCATTATCCAATCACCACGTCAGGGTTCATATCGAGAAACTGCTCTAGCGGATACCACTCTTTCCACGTTCGAGTATGACCAATTATAACAACTTCCGCATAGTTTTTAGTTACTGCAATTCCGCCATTAACTCTATCGGGGATTTGCATAGTTATCTTATGAACGTAAAGGACATCTCTTGGTTTTCCGTTGATGTCAATGATATGAATGACTTTATCCATCTAGTAGCACCTGACGTATAATATAAAGAAGAAGGGGATATTTAAAGGTTTCGGTTATAGACTATGGAGTGTATATTCCGTCTGCCGTTCTGATTGCTGTAATCGTTGTAGTTCCAGAGGCGAATGAACCAGCTACTTGGAATGGAATCCATGCCTTCAGTCTTACTCTTGTTACGATGTATTTGGTTGAACCAGAGTATTTTAGACTTATAGTTGCTTCACCGCTTCCATCTGCTGTAGTATCTATATATGGGTTATATGCTTTGTCAGCCGTATCGTATGTTTCACCAGTTGCACCAGACAATATAAACTTATCATCTGCACCACTTCTGTCGATTGAAGTATAGTTGTAGATGTCTTCATGTTCTGTGCTAAGTCCATAGTCAACCACTACACGAACTACACCAGTTGTGGGGGCATCGTCAGCGATTGCACCTGATACACAAATGTATGCTTTATTATCGTTATCAGCAGTAAGGGTATATTGGTTCTTTTTGATTGTTGTTTGACCAGTACCCGTACTTTCGCACACGAGAACTCTGTCGTCTGTTGGGCGGCATGATACTACTACTAGAGCCGAACTTGTTGGCGGGTCTTCTGTTGCATTTAAGGCATCAATCAATGAATAGCTTTCTGAATCTGCACCAGCAACGCTTTCTATCCAAACGCCTCTTGCGCCGAAGAACTTTCCACCAGCGAATGTGCCGAATGGAGATGCTTTCTTTATCTGTGTGTATGTCGTATCTGCGGATTGGTAATATTCACCATTATAGGCATAAACTGTATCAGAGCCGTTTGTCGGTCTACATTGGAATGTAGATTCTCGTGCAGTTATACCTTTCATCAATTCATAGAGAACTTCAACTGTTTGGCTTGCACAATAAATCAGAACATTGTATGGTTGCAAACCACTAGGATTATTCAGGTCTTTATCGAACGTGTCTGCAAAAGTTACTGTACTCGAAGTTGTTGCTGAGAATGTGTTCGAAGCCATTGTTCCATCTTCTGTTGCTATACCATCTGTTACGCCAGTTAAAGTATCATTATTAGCGAAAGTTCCTGATGTGCCAGAAAGGAATAAGATACCTTTTAATCCTACTCCCTGTGGGTCTTGTTGAACTCTTCGTAAAGTTCCACTCCCACCAGAAGTTGCATTAACTACTTGTCCGAGCGTATCGAAAACATCTGTCAAACCATCGAATTTGACTTCCTCAAGAATCTCAATTGTCTCGGAATTCTGGAAAGTTCCTTCAATGCTCAACAGCGTAAATGGCGAAGTTGTATTTGCGATAAGGGCTGTTGCATGACTCGTTACGCCGTGAATACATTTATATGCAACTGCGGCATCACCAGATGCCCCCGTGAAAGTTATTGTTCCGTTGACGAAACCTATCTTGATTACTTCTAATGCGGCTAAAGCAGATGCAATAGCTGTTTGATTGTCCAAGTCGTTAGACGTAGCCAAAGGTACAGCATTTCTACCACCAGAACCCAAATCAACTGCAAAGTAGTCATAGAGGTCTGTATAGACACGAGCGTAAACAGTTACGTTAGCATTATCAATTTCGGTCCCATATTCTTTGACTTTTACTATAACGTCAATATGACCTGTGCTCCACCAGCCAGTTATTTTTGAGCCAGCTTGGTAGATGTAAATTTGTGTGCCAGATTCAATCGTACCCAATGTATATAGGTTTGCATAGAGGTCTTCACCAGTATTATCAAAAGCCGAAGATGTTCCCAAACCAGTTCCAGAAGTTATAGTCATTGCTGAACCGTTCGTAACTGTACTGGCTGTTCTTACCCACCATATTTTTCGTGCATTATCATAGGCAAGAAGAGCACCTATTTCTGCACCATCGTCTTTTGCTTGTTTTGTGATGTCCGAGAAAACAGCATTAGTGTATCCTGTCATCGTTATCATAGCGATTTTTGTATCGCCTCTTACAGTTGTAATTGCACCCAGATAAAGATATTTCATAGTTTCGTCGTCAATAAACCATTCATTAATCAGCGAATAGGCGTTTGGAGTCTGAGCAGACATAGGAACATCATCGTCCATCATACCTTGAGCATCAAAAACGTCCATCAGCCATGAATAGAGTTGATTGACTGTATAAGTTGTTACTGTTCCACCTTGTCCCCAAGCGTACTTATTCCAAATACGTTTATTTACATAATCTATCGTGAAGTCGGTATCTATCGTCATATTGTAATCACTTCTTTAGAACTAAAGGTGAAAGGACTATATAAATCTTATCCCTAATAACTACAAAAAATGTTAAGCTATGGAGTATAGTTCGGGTCTACAATCCAAATAGCCGTCACGTCTAGTCCGTTTGCTGGAATAATCAATGTTACTTCAAATGGTAAATATCCTTTATATCTTGCTCGAACTTTCACAGCAATTCCAGTAGTTGCATAAGATGTTGAAGCCTTATAGTATCCCGCATTTTGGTCATCAACTGTTGATGCATCTGTGTCCATTATCTGAGTCATGTCACTTGCCTTATAGATTGCAACAACGGCATATGTAGTTGGTTCATTTCCAGACTTGACGTGTCGAACTGTCAAAGTTACTGATGTCGCATAGGTAATTTCACTTCCAGCAGGGTCATATGTCGAAGGTGCTGGGCTACATCCAGAATCGTAACTAACTGCTATCGTACTTCCATAAGTGTTCTTGCCGTCATAGGTACAACTAGAGAAACTTAGACTATTGTATGAGTAAGGTCCCGCGACTGTAAGTTCTATTGCGGTAGCACATGCAATAAAATCTGTATAAGTAATATGGAATGACGTACTATTTATTTGTACTGCTATTCCTATAGAATTGAGGAATTTACTATATGAAATTGCTGTAGTGCTTGCAATCACTTGAGCACAAGTTTCAAAGTTGCAAGTAATTACTTCTTTGTTTGCATTATATGTTGGAAAAGTTATTGTGTTAGCGTAAATGAATGAAGTTCCATAAAAGCCAAAATAAGTAACGTATGAATTGGTCATAGTTATCGTGTATCTTTTTGTTGTGGATGCTGATTTAATAACTAGACCAGAAATACCTTTTGTTCCAGATTTTGAGCCGAAATAGATTTTTGTAGCGTAACTTGCCGCACCTTGCCCCGTAATAGTGTAGAAACTGTCACCAACTTTATTATCTATGAAAATAAGGACCTGTCCAGTATCCTTGAAATATGTTGTTTCAGTTTGGCTTGTTCCGCCGATATAGATTTTTCCTTGAACAAAATATACTCCTTGAATCTTCTGAATTATTCCATATTTGTTTGTATCATCAGTAGAAAACAAGTCTGAGAATGCAGTAGGGACTCCTTCTGAACCACCAGTTATTTGAAGATAAGTTCCCCACCTGAAAGCATCCCAATAGAAAATGCATTTTCCAGTAGTGGTATAACCGAAACCAATTCTCGTGATTGCATTAAAGTTGACTGTGCCAGAACCAGAGTCACGAGTCTGGTCTGTCTTAATGCAGAAGCAAGTCCAACCTGTTCCAATTGTGACGTTCCATTTGCTATAATTCGTTCCGTCACCAAGATAGATATAGAAGGCTGAACAAATTGAGGGTTTCGTTGCTCGAATCCAAAAGTAAATTGCACCAGCAGAAATATCAATAGATGTGCAAGTGTAAAGAATATCTCTTGAAGCCGCAGAGTTCTGAGTGTAAGTTAAACATCCAGTTCCTTCAATCATGTTGTCTGTATCTAGTGTACCAGAAGACCAGTTAGTTGTAGAATCACAATTTGAATTGTTTCCAGAACCAGCGAAGAATACTAAATCTGTAGTTATTGTTCCTGTCATTCAAATCACCTAATCAATTACGAAGAACCCCGTTATAACAAAGTTAGCGGATTCTACAATATCTTTCTTAGTTGGTTCGGGCGAAACTTTAACTGAGAATGTTACTTTTATTGGTTCATGTGGATAAAGCCAATCATGGTCAACAGCATCAACTATTATTTTAACACGGTCATCAGGGTGAGATATTGTTCGTATTCCAAATCTAAAGTTAGATTCGTTTCGAACATAAAAAGTTGCGGTTGCCTCTTGACCAGCCACAGCAACATTTTTTATAAGTTCTTCCGTCCCACTATCAAATGTAACACGAAATCCGCCGTCCCACTCAACTTTTTTAAGCGGTCTAGTACATTTTTCGTCAAAGTAAAACTTAATGTTGGTAGCATTAGGATTATCAATCATAGTTTACACACTATGTATATATAACACATTCTGATATTTAAGTCTTTTGGTTATATTTATCAATTACGAGTTTGGCATAGTTCAAATAGTCGAGCGCAACACGCATTGTGATAAAAAAACGTAGGGCGATTTCTTTCCTAATAGTCTCGTCATCTTGCTTCGGGTTGTCGAGAATCATTTTACAAATTTCGAGCATACGAAGCGATTTTCCCTCTATAGTTTTATTGCTAGAAATAAGGAGTGGGGACGCGGGAGAAAGAGAACATATGAAAAAACCTTTATACCACTCTTCAAATTGTTCTGATTTAGTCGCGCCCATAGTCAATTACTTTCCAATACCAGCCTCTTCCAGAGCCTATTTTTTCTTCCATCCTACCACAGTTAGAACAGACACGCCAAGTTCCGTGATTTCCGTAAACGTATTTAGAATTGTGAAGTTTAAATAGTCCTGTACCTTTTGAGCATCTCCACATTCTAAAGAAGTTCTTTAAACAGTTCAACAAACATCACTCCTTGAGTAACTTAACTCATTAGTGACTTATAAATGTTACGGTTACAAAAAAGAGAGAGTAGGAGATTACTTTAGTTCTCTCCCTGAGAACGGTGTTCTAATTTCTTGATGGACTGTTAGACCCATTATGTTTCGCCCTAGCAACCATTGATAGAACTTGACTCCTAGTTTGTCTCCACGAACACCAATAGGAGCAGTATTGACGAGCCAAGTATCTCTAAGTCGTTTCTTTACTTCTGGGTCGAGAACTCCTTGTTTGTTTAGTTGTTCCATTCGTTTCTTGATTTTGAGGCGAAGGTCATCAGATGGTATTGCCCCGAAGATTTTTGTTGCATAGGATGGCTTGAAACTCCAAGTTCGAAACGGAAGAACAACTATATGTGTAATTCCATTTTCTTGGTATTCCCAATAGACATCCATAGCATTTATTGTAAAATCTCCGTGTTCGTCAAACTCAACTTGAAGTTCTTCGGTTTGGTTATATGCCATTGGTTGAGGCTTCTTTTCTGTAGATTTGATTCCCCATTCAATAGGTCGTTTTAGAATAGTCTGTATTGTATCTGTTCCAGAGACTTGAGCAGACATTCCTTTTGAGTATTGCCCTTTGATATAGCCTATTCTGAGTTTTCCAATTGTAGGGTCCAATGCTTGTAGAATGGCGGTGTTTGTTGGAATGGCGGCGTGATATGTTGGCATATTACTTACCTTCCAAATTATGACCGCAAACCCATTGTAGTTTGTTGTTCTTGCACTTCGGACAATGTAGATGATTTGTAGCAACCAAAGTCAAAATGTGTCTAAGATATTCACGATTGATTTGCTCAAGTTCTGCTGGGGAAGTTTGGTGTGCTGGCAGTTTGATTTGTCCTATCCGCTCAAACAATTGGTCAAGTTGTTCGTCTGTACTTGGAATAGCAGATTCCTCTTCCTCAGTAGCACTAATCGTTGTCTGTGGAGCAGATTCCAATATCTGTCTTCGAACATCAGGGTCTTGCAGTAGTTCCTCTCTGGCTTCCCGCTTGGCTTCTTCCTTGACTTCGGATTTGATTTTCTGTTTTGCTGTTTCTGTAGCCTTAGCGGTTCTTTGCCGTCTTTCTTCTTTTTGTTTTTGTATTTCTGCTGGGGTCATAGTCAATTCACGCTTTTTCTTAGCGGCTTTCTTCAATGCTTGGGCGGCTTTTTCAAGACCTAATGGACTATCTAAATCCACGGGCGTAGGACCGCCCGCTCCTATCGTTGGTATTTGACTTACTGCTTTCTTGGCGGCTTCGAGTCGTTGGTCCTCAACTTTTGAAATCATATCTTTAGATGCTTCTCGTGTCTCTTTTGCAGTTAATTTTCTATCTATTGCTTCCCGTAGAACTTTATCAGCCTTGTCAATTTGTCCAGCACCAATTATTGGCTCTAATTCCTTGATGTGTGATACAGTAAGTTTTCCGCACCATACTGCTTGCTGAATGTCTGGGGCAAACTTGAAAACATTTATGTTTGCAAGAACCCATTGGTCATTTTCGTTCAATTCTTTGCCTATCTCATAAAAGGTCATTGTCTTGCTAAGTTTCAGAAGAAATCTTGCTTCCTCTTCCGTTGTATAGTCTGCTCGGTCCTTGTTAATCTTCCAGACCATCTTACGGGCTATCGAGTCGCTTACATCGATAACAGAGCACTTTGCCATCTGCATCTTTAGAGCCTTGAGAGCATGAAGTCGTCTATCTCCGTCAATCAGTTCGAAATAGTCCTTGACCTTACGAACAGTCAGAGGCATCAATAGACCGTTAGTGCTTATGCTATCCTTGAGTTCGTCAATGTCAAATACTGTTCTCGGTTGATATGGGCTTGGTTTGATTTTACTTATTTCAATTTCCATTTTTACTCACCTGTTTTGGCTTCGCCTTTATGGAAAACAAAGCCGCAAGTCTTACATTGATATTGTTGGACGTAGCGGTTCCTGAGCGGCTTAAAGCCGAATCTACGGGTTTCCCCGTCACATTTTGGGCATTTTTGTTCTGCCATTTTATTTCACTTCTATAGATAGTAAGTTAGCAAGCTAGTATATAAACGTTGCGGTTTTTAGAGCCTAGTTTTGTCCTCTTCATCATAAGAATATGGCGTTTCAGCCCACGCTATTCCCCAAAACCCAAACTCGTCCTGAGTAACTACACCAGTAGAACACAGGTCACATTCACAATGAGTTCGAACAATTGTCCCAGAAGAAAATATAGTTGGAATCCATTCTATAATTTTATCCAAGATTAACATAACTGCTATATGACTCAAAATCCTCACACCATAACAACCCTGTCCAAATGATATTCGCTCCAAATTGAAATCTACATTACAATTACAATCAACTTCTTTGATTGGTTGACCATCCTCAGTAATTAGTTGTTTTAAAGGAATGGTCATTGATATTTCGAAAGTATTTTCCTTCTCATCTATTATTTTGAATCCGAACTTTCTCAATGAGGATTTTAACTTCTTCATTCTAGTTTTGTTAAGTTTCCAGCAATCTATAGTTATATCATACCAAGTTGACATATCAAGTCACTCTCAGGGGGATTTGCACCCCCGTTATCTCTAGTAGTAAGTGGAAACCGTCCCTTATAAACTTTATGTTTCTCTTTGTTTGAATAACAAAATTTGTGTTTTGTTACCAAAAGATTTATATAGGAGTTTGATGTATTAGTCTATGGTGACAAATATGAAACGAAACATTACTGCCAGCAATGAGAAAGAGTATATGAAACAATATGGTCAACTCTATTACCAAGAACATAAAGAAGAGATATTGAAGAGGTCACGTAATCAATACCTAAAGAACAGAAAGAACCTTCTGGTTGGACGACACGCCCGATACTTGAGAGATAAAGACGACTTATCTGAACTAAATCAAAAACAATATTATGAAGTTAGAAAAGAAATTTTAAAACTTCTTGGCGGAAAATGCATTAGATGTGGATTCTCAGACCCCAGAGCATTACAAATAGACCATATAAATGGCAATGGGAGAAAAGAAGTAAAATCATTCCCAAATAGTTTCACATTTTATAAATATGTACTAAAACAAATACAATTTGGCTCTAAGAACTACCAATGCCTGTGTGCTAATTGTAACCAGATTAAACGATACGAAAATAAAGAGGGAATGACAAAAAAATTTAGGGATATGTTCTTAGAGTAGTTCGCGGAACAACTCAACGAACATTGCTTTCTGTTCTTCGAGATTTTGAGTCAAAGTCCGCCTAACTTTTTCGAATATCTGAGTTCCAGCACAAACATCGCCAACAACCCAAATCTCGTCAGGCTTCAAAATCTTCAAAACACGAGAAAAGTTTCGCCAATATTGAAGTAATCGTTTGTTTGCTATTGATTGATGAACTTCCCAAGTTTGCCCATTGTATGTGTATTTCTCTGGGGCAATAGAAGCTACTTCGCCAACATGGAAATCTGCTACAACAGCAACAAGAAACTTTGCATCTCTACACATGACCTTGAAATATTCTTCAATGTCAACCTTGCCATTTCCTTCCTCAACATATTTCTTGGACTCGATAGTTCCAGCTTCATAGATTACGTTTTCGTTGTGATTATAGACAAACGGTTTGTAAAGCCATTTCTGAACTCTAATTCTTCCTTCCTTTGTCACAATTATGAAATACGCGCCAATGTCCGTTTGATAATGTGGAAAGTTAGCGTTTGCTTTTGGATATTCTTGGAATGTCGTCCAGCAGGGCACATTTACAATTCTAAATGGGTCGTCATCAATTGAACCTCTTGACGTGTGACCGTGAGCCGTGACCATCATCGCAATGTTGTTTGGCAACTTGCCAGCGTACATATCAATCATGAACTTCTCAGCATCTCTCTGGCTAATAGAATATGGATTAAGCGCACCTAATCGTCTGGTGTGTGTCACAAATGCCGTCTTGCCGTTATGAAGGTCCTCAAGACTCCACCAAGCCTTATGCTCGGCATCAAAGCCCATTCGTTGAAGTTTCAGCGCAACATCTTGCATCAAAAGTGTGTCTAAACTAGCGTGAACAGTTGTTCCGTCCCACAATTTTATCTTAGGTTTTGAATTCTTAATCATATAATTTCACTATCCATATACATATCGAGTCGTCCTATTTAAACCTTACGTTTCCACTATACGTTTTTTGAGTAGTAAGTAACGTTTGCACCTACGATTTGGAGATACAGACCTATTTGACATAACTGCAAGAGGATGTCTATGAATTCCATCTCCTTCTACAAACTGGTCCGATGTAAGGTCAAATTCTTGTCCATCAGGAAGTTTATTCCAATAATGATTCATTTTACCGTCTATTTGTCTAACTGTTCCTTGAATAAGGTCCCCGCCAAATATGTCCTGAACAATCATAGCCGTCACGAAACATTGACCACCACTTGGAACTTTAGGATGAAAATCTGCTTTATGCCAACAGGTATCTCTACTCCACGTCTTTTCAAACTTAGCGCGAAGTTCTTTTAAACGTACTTCAAGTGAAATTTCTTGTAGTGTGCCCATCGTACATGATTCACCCATTCTCCACATATTTCGCACCAAAACATCCCGTCTTTGGTTTCAGCCGCCCACCTAAAGATATATTCTCGCCAACCAATCTCAGGATATTTTCGCGGCATAATAAAGTAAGTAACTACAAACTATTTAAAGATTGCGGTTCGAGATAAAAAAAGAGGATTAGGTAGATTATACCTAATTATGCTAGGTCTAAGAGTGCTTTCTTGATTTTCGCATCCATTGTTTGAATCTCAAGTTTAAGTGTGTCATTTTCTGAATTTAGTGTGTTATTTGTTGATGTTAAGTCTGCAATTTGTTTCTCAAGAATACCTTTGGCTGTAATACAATCTTGTAGTGGATTGGGCGGAATTGGAAAAACAAGCCCAAGTCTCTCATATGTTGGCAAGTTTGCTAGTCCTTCACGCATCCATACAAAACTATCCCAATTTACATCACTACTTAGCTTAAGAAGTCTATTGACGGCTACAACTTTAATTGCGGTAAACGCATTTATCTCATTATAGTCTGCACCTATTTCAGTACAACACATTGGTTGACCCGTTATTGTGAATCCCTTCATCAACGCATCAAAACACATTTTTCCATAGTCATTGGTTGCAATTGCTCTATTACCGTAGAAGTGATGTCCACCTTTTGTCTTGTTCATTGGGTCATTTATCTTTTTCCATCCACCAATACTAGCCCAATAATCTAGCGTGTCTGGTTTCGACTCTGATAATCCCATTCTGTTGAATATCATCCATTGTTTGAATCCTAATGCGCGGAATTTGTCAAGAATAGATTGCATTTTAACATAGAAATCAAGACCACCATATTCATTGTAAGCCTCAAATTGCGCTCTGTCTCCATAATAAGCATAGGTATCGCCCATCTCAGCAAGATTCTCATTGATTGTTGTGAGTTGTGCTGTATTTAAGGTCATAGTCCCGATTGTGTGATGTCTGTCGATTATTACGGTTGCGTCTGTGTTATCTAAAAACCATTCAATTGCTTGTCCATTATTATACGGGTAGTTATTGTTGAACATATCACTTGAACCGATACGAATCGCATTCAGATGGTATTTAACCATCATGTCTTTTACTGATTGGTACATCGCAACGTTATGTTGTGCGCTTGAAAATCGTGTTGATAATCCCATTAATCCCATCATATCACCTTCTTTCCTTTTATTTTTCTTCTCCTTTTATTATCGGTAGTCTGGGCACGGTTTCGAATACCACATCTCTAATAGATAATAGAATCCGTCCCTTATAAACTTTATGTTTCTTACTTCACAGTAACAGTTTTAGCCAAGTTTCTCGGTTGGTCTGGGTCATAAAGAGTTGAATATTGTGTTAATATAACCTTGCCCCATTTGGCGAGATAAAGAATATCTCCTGTCCATTCCAAATCTACCTCATCGGCTTCTACTTTCTGAATCTTAGTTTTAAGACCATCAATGCCAATTAAATATCGAACGTCAAACTCGACCTCATCTAATCGTATCGTCCACATGAATGCCGTAGCAGAATAGGTAGCTTTGAAAGTCTTTGAGTGGAGATTCACAGAGGTTAACACCACGTATAATAAGTAGCACAAACTATTTAAGCCTTATGGTTAATCAACTGATTAAAATTCGATTCAGATAGGTTCATATTTGG